>JACCDO012336874.1_pt1 | contig 10192 bp, 5 predicted proteins | sample 7446101 | NCBI WGS metagenome assembly JACCDO01 (sample SAMN15323440, study PRJNA562643) | freshwater metagenome | isolation source: river surface water | place: USA:Blue River Watershed | collected 2017-08-16
CAACATCACCCACTATCAGCTACGAAAATGTATATAAGATTTTACCGAATTTGTATTTGGCTAAATTCAATCCGGTTACAAATATTCGCGAAGTCATGAAATCGGTGTACAAGACAATAATAACCGACGATAACAAAATGATTCTGCAGAGTTTGCATAAGAATATCATTAATACCTTGAGCTTAAATTTAGTAAGCATGTCTTGGAAAGACCGACAAGCAGCTTGCCATGCACTGGATGAGTATCTACATAATGCATTCTTTAACTGGACAGTATTGAAGCCTTACGCAGAGGCCTTGTTTGTGAATGGGCTACGTGTATTAGATGACATTCGAGATAGTGTCCGGGTCGCTGCTTTAGGTTTTATGAAGACGTTAGCTGATCATTTAGTGAGAGCTTGTGACTGTTCTAAAGGTCTCGAGCTTGTAACCGAACCAATCGATGTAACCGTTGCTTCAATTCTACCTATATTAATCGATAAAGGTATCCTATCGACAAGCGCGGAAGGAAAAGGATTTTCATTCGGTGTCCTGCGCGAGGTAATAAAAAGTGCACAGAGTTCATTGAAAGGCTGGTTACCACGGTTAATATCCGTTACAACAGAGGGAATGAGCGCACTAGAGCCAAAAACATTACAATATATGTCTTTTCATACCGTCCGGTTGGACATTTCCGACAAAGAGTTGGAGAATTTGCGGTTGTCTTTAGCGCAGAAATCACCGTTACAAGAGTCATTGGATCTGTGCTTGCACGCATTGACCGTTGATTTAATCCCTTTAACAATTAGTTATTTGTGCGAGCATTTGACGATTGGTGTTGGCTTACCAACGCGAGTAGCAGCTATTAATTCGTTATGTTATTTAGTTGAGCTATACCCGAGCCATCTCAAGACGCTGAGTGATAAACCATATCACAGCATTATATTATCTTTACTAACTGCCAGTAGTAGAATAGCTGGCTCTCTCAAAGACGCCCTACTCAAAGGTGTGGTGGTGCTAGGTAAGGTGGTGTCAATTGAGACAATACTATCTGCTGTTCGTCAATTGGTGACTTCCTACTACAACCTTGGCCGAGACGATGACAATCAAAGTGTTTTTATCGCATCAATTATAGCCCAAATTATTGCCCGAAATGGCGAGAGAATAGATGATACAGACGTTTGGAACGATCTGCTATCAATCGTATACGTGGGTATGTTTGATGATGACCCCGAGAGTAAACGTATTTTCAGTGACGTATGGTCCATTACATTATCATATTCTGGTACGGGTAATAAAATTTCTGCTGTACATAGACTCTATCAGTCTCTACTATCCAATCAAGTGATAAGTTTACTGACTGACAACTCATGGAAAAGGAAGCATCAGGGGGTGTTGATCGTGAAGGATATGGTACCACTTCTCTCACCGAAATGTTTGTATTACTGCATCGGCTACATCATGGAGCTGTTCCTGATTTTACTTAAGCGTCAAAGATGGAGCGGACAAGATGACGTATGTGAAGCACTTGTTTACTCAGTAAACAAATTTATTACAGTTGATGAAGCAAGTAATACGGATACAGATACCGACACTTGGTACTTGAATGCCATTGACTATAGCAGCTCCATGGATACTATAATTCAGACCAGTTTAGTTAACAATAAATCGAATCTTAACGGACATATTGTATTCGATAGGGCTCTAACACTCCACGATTTAACAAATTCGGCGATGACCCAGTCAGTCCCAGCACTACAAGTTTCTACGGTGTACTGGAAACTATCAATTAAGGCCCTAATCAACTTATTGCTTGATGAATGCAATCGACACGAAGACACTTATCAATTTAATATAGCGAAGTCGTTAGCCGCAATACCGTGGAAGGTGCTTGGGCAACGGACCCCGACTTTGTTGAAAGATTATATTGACACACTGTTACACCTCGCTGGGATACGATTCGATGTGCAGCCACCAGGTGGTGTCAGCAGTAAGCTAACTACTCAGACTACTTCTATCTCCAGCACTAACTCAAGACATGCATCATCAGTTCAATCAATGTTTGGAAACAGATACGGCAATCTACCCACACCCGCCAAATCGCAAAAGCTAACACACCAAGTTACGACAGAAAATCCACCAATTGTAACCGAAAATGCAAGTTTGGAGAAGCAGAAAACGGCAGCATTTAGAATTAAGTTTCTTGAGATATTAATTGCTTGTTGGAATAGCGATCATGTCTCCACAGAAATCCTGGAAAAAATGTTTATTTGGGTGCAAAACGGATTGTTAACAGAAGTTTGGTCTATCAAAAAAGTGTTATATGAGCTCCAGACTGAGATCATGCTTGTGGAGACTAACGTCTCAAAGATTAGGTCCGCAATAAGTGTAATCACCGAAGGCATTAATGACAAAAAGTACACCAAAATTCGACTCACCGCATCATCGTCGCTGTACCGATTACTATCGCGCCATCTAGAGGTATATCGTATTAATTTTGATAGAGAGATAAAGGACATAATTAACAGTTTAAGTTCGGACCAAGACTCCGAGATACTGATAGTCGTTGCCAACATTAAACGCCTTTACTTTGTATAGTTGTATCTAGTTTATAATTACTGTGTTTACTTGCGGCAGCTAGTATTATTCTTCGCCCCGTTTGCCATCGCACTGGGCCGTTTATCGGCCCTCCTGAGCCTAATGTGACGTGTATGACTGGACACAGTATCGGCGACGTGTAGCGAGTCCCACACACAAAACCCGCGCAAGTCCATCGCTAGTAAACCCAGTAGACATGAGTGCCAAAGCCGTCCGCGAGTACAACGGAAAGAAATTGGTGTCAAAACACTTGGCTGCATATTCAGGCAGTGTAAAGTATGACGTGGAGGATAGATGTCTGTTAATAGACTCATCTGCTATTAATCCATCTGATCCTAACTCGTTTCAGTCAATAGCAGAGCAAAATCCATGGGTACTTTCCACAAAGTTAGTGGTGAAGCCAGATCAATTGATAAAACGACGTGGAAAGGCTGGTTTATTGGCAATTAACAAATCATGGGATGAAGTCGTTGCCTGGATCAAGGAGAAAATGAACAAAGAGTGCAAAGTTGAAGTTGTCTCTGGCATTTTAGACCATTTTATTGTCGAACCATTTGTCCCACATCAACAATCTGATGAGTACTACATTTGCATTCAATCATTTCGTAATAATGATGAAATATTATTCTATCACGAAGGTGGCGTTGATGTCGGTGATGTTGATGCTAAAGGTGTTAGGTTATCAATTAACTTAGGCGAAGAAACTTCTATCGAAGCCGTCACAAATCAATTATTAACCCAAATCCCACAAGCAAGAAAAACTTATTTAGCTGGATTCATTGTTGCATTATTGAAATTATTTCGTGATTTAAATTTTGTTTACATGGAAATTAACCCATTAGTAATGACCGACGACGGTCGTATTACTCCACTAGATATGGCAGCAAAAATTGACGAAACTGCACATTTTTTAAATTCTACACAATGGGGACACATTGATTTTCCTGCGCCATTTGGTCGTGCTGAATTTCCTGAAGAAGCATTCATCAAGAAACTTGACCAATCTTCTGGATCATCATTGAAGCTAACAATTTTGAACCAATACGGTAGAGTATGGACCATGGTCGCAGGTGGTGGTGCATCTGTTGTGTACGCTGATACTATTGCTGACTTAGGATTTGGTGCAGAATTAGCCAATTACGGTGAGTATTCTGGTGCCCCAACTACTCAAGAGACATATGATTATGCATCAACTATATTCTCGTTAATGTGTCGTCATCCAGATCCAAGAGGTAAAATTTTGATCATTGGTGGTGGCATTGCAAACTTCACTGATGTTGCCGCCACTTTCACTGGTATACAAAAAGCTATGAAAAGATATCGCGATGAGTTAATCGCTGCCAAAGTAGACATATGGGTTCGCAGAGCTGGTCCTAACTACCAAGAAGGCTTAAAAAATATGCGTATTACTTCAGATCAATTAGGTCTTAACATCAAGTTATACGGGCCTGAAACGCATATCACTGCCGTCGTTCCATTAGCATTAGGATTACGAAACAAAGACGATTTCCCAGAATTTGATGCCGCTCAAGACAACCGTAATATGGCAGCTGCTACCAAGCCATTAACACCAGAGGAAGAAGAGGCCTTAAAAAATGAGAAAGTAACTCCAAATGCAACATCAAGTAGTAGTGGTGATCACACTGTTGCTGATGCAACCCCAGAAACTAGGTCAATAGTTTATGGTTTGCAACTAGTTGCAGTGCAAGGTATGTTGGATTTCGATTTTATGTGCAAACGCTCCAAACCATCCGTTGCATGTATGGTTTTCCCTTTCTCTGGCAATCATTACTCTAAATTATACTGGGGTACTGATGAGACTCTAATTCCAGTGTATACCACCATAGAAGAGGCGGTATCTAAGCACACTGATACTTCGATATTGATCAACTTCGCTTCATTCCGTTCAGTGTATGAAACAGTTCAAGATACTCTTCGCTTTTCACACCAAATTAAGACTATTGCGATAATTGCTGAGGGTGTACCTGAAAGTCAAACCAGAAAAATTATTAAAGACGCAGCTAGTAAGAGTGTTGGTATCATTGGTCCTGCAACTGTCGGTGGTATCAAACCTGGATGCTTCCGTATAGGTAACACAGGTGGTATGTTGGACAATATTATTATGTCCAAACTTTACCGCGCAGGCTCTGTAGCTTATGTCTCTAAATCTGGTGGAATGTCTAACGAATTGAACAACATTGTCGCTCGTAATTCTAATGGTGTTTACGAAGGTGTCGCCATTGGCGGTGACCGTTACCCTGGTTCATTATTTTTGGATCACTTATTACGTTACAACGATAATCCTGATGTCAAGATGATGGTTTTGTTAGGTGAAGTTGGTGGTATTGACGAGTATGCTGTCTGTGAAGCCATCAAGAGTGGTCGCATCACTAAGCCATTAGTTGCATGGGTCATGGGCACATGTGCATCAATTTTCCCATACGAAGTACAATTTGGTCACGCTGGTGCATCAGCTAGAGGTGACTTGGAGACTGCCGCAGCGAAGAACTCTGCATTAGCAACTGCAGGTGCTCATGTTCCTAAAAGTTTTGATGCCATTGGTGATAAGATTTTTGAAGTATACAGTGATCTTGTTGCAAAAGGCACTATTGTAGTTAGACCAGAGCCACCAGTTCCTAAAATCCCAATGGATTATTCCTGGGCCAAGAGATTAGGCCTTATACGTAAACCTGCCAATTTCATCTCCTCCATTTCAGACGATCGTGGTGATGAACTAACCTATGCAGGATTACCTATCTCTGAAGCCATTGGTGAAGATATCGGTGTCGGAGGTGTCTTATCGTTGTTATGGTTCCGTCGTCGTTTACCTCCATATGCTACCAAATTTATTGAAATGGTATTGATGGTATCTGCTGATCATGGTCCAGCTGTCTCAGGTGCTCATAATACAATTGTTGCTGCTAGAGCTGGCAAAGATTTGGTATCATCATTAGCATCTGGTTTACTAACTATCGGTCCTAGATTTGGTGGTGCATTAGATGATGCCGCTTCAATGTTCATGAAAGCAGTCGATGCTGGTCAAAGTGCTCAAGAGTTTGTTAATGACATGCGTAAGAAAAATCAATTAATTATGGGTATTGGACACAAGATCAGAACCTTACAGAATCCTGATATGCGAGTTAAGTTGGTTAAGGATTATGCCAAGACTCATTTCCCTCGCACTCCAGTACTTGATTTTGCATTAGAAGTAGAGCAAATAACCACCAAGAAGAAGGGAACCCTTATTCTTAACGTAGATGGTTGCATAGCCGCTTGTTTCGTAGATTTATTACGCGACTGCGGCGCATTCGAATTCAACGAAGCAAATGAATTGATCGAGAATGGATGCCTCAACGGCTTATTCGTTACAGGTCGTACTATTGGTTTCATTGGTCACTACATCGACCAAAAACGATTAAAACAAGGACTATATCGACATCCAGTGGACGATATCAGTTACCACACAGGCGAGTTATAGAGTATGAATTTATTTCACCGTAGCTATCAATTTCGATAATTTGTTTTAGATAAATAAATATATTTTCCACTACCAACGCCTTGGTCCAAACAACTTCATTCCATGTAAATTCCACACCTTTTTATGAAAAATATTTCACTGTAAATTTTCACAAGTCGATAAAGGTCAAACCACAATGCATATCATCTTACAGGAGGCAGATACTAGACGGCTACTCAGATAAAGCAATGCAGGCGTCTGGAGACGAGGATGATGACGAGAGAGATGCGCTGCTTAACATGATATTCAACTCACAAGTTAGCACCCAATCAGTAGCATACGCACCGTCATCAGCTCATAAATCCAGTAAACCTAAATCTAGTGCCCAAAAGAGTCAACATTCACCGCACCATAACTATGATGAAGATGATGATGACGAGAGAGATGCGCTGCGTAATATGATTTTCAACTCACAAGTTAGCACCCAATCAGTAGCATACGCACCGTCATCAGCTCATAAATCAAGCAAATCCCCATCGAGTATGTTCTCACCCAATATTAATGCCAGTCAGATATCACAACAAGATGATGATAGAGATTACGGGGAGATAGATGAACTTCGTAATATGATTTTCAACTCACAAGTTAGCACCCAAGTAACAAACGTGATGGAAGAGGATGATAATGATTCGGATAGTTCAGAATCGTATCATGCCGATGTCTCAAAATTAACTCGTATGACATTGGATAAGTTCAAAAAAAGGAAGCGCCCGGATATGCAAATACATAGAAATTCGCACAAAACAATAGTGCGCACGATGAAGCAAAAGAAAACACATATGCATCCAATATTCCACAATTCGTACGATCTAAGGTGCCATTCATTCAATAAATCTAGTTGACTAACCAACCTATTTATATATATGCTTATTCACTTACTCGGTTACCCACATAGATACGCTACGAATAATGTAGAGAAGATTTCCTCTATCGTTTACCCATCCATACGTTTTCCCCAAGATGATTCTCTGGATAGAAGCCGCAATCCTAGCCTCGCAACGAGGAGTAATAATTGTAGTGCCGATGTAGCGATACTCTACTCGCTATTCCATGAGTGTTATTACTCGTACGACTATCTCGGCGCACTAAAAATCTTGACAACATTAGCTGAAATCACACCACTAGATGCCACGATGTTTCAGTATTTCATTGACATAATTAGCAACGTCGACGTCACACCACTCGCAACGGTACTCGTCCCTATCTTCTTGAAAGCCTCCAACAAGGTGGTGCATTTGACACGAGGCGATACGTATCTCATAGAATATCACCAACGAATAAACCGTTTGCTTCATTTTTTTATAGAAAAGCTTATTCTCTCGAACGATATTGACAGCGCGGTGAACATCATGCAATCTCGCGCATCACACAGAAACTTCGTCCACAGCGACTTCTTCCAAGCGCTACACACCAACGTTTTGCTTATAAAACTAATGTCATTGGCGATTAAATTCAACGAGAAAAGGCGACTTGGAGCTTTACCAAGTGTTGAATCTGTGATACAGGTAACTCACTCGCTTACTCACTCATTGACTTACTTACTCACTCACTCACTCACTCGCTTACTTTCGTATTAGACTCCGATGTTGGTGCATAAATATTTCACTGTATTTGAAAAGAATAAGGATGAAAATGAAAGTGATGCAAATAATAGCGATGGAAATTCCAGCAAATTGTCATCATTGAGTGAGGGGAATGACCGCGATGGGGACCTTGACGAGTTGAATGACGATACGAACGACTTAGTGTCAGAAGCAAACAGAATAAAGCAAGATTTCCACGCTATAATATCCAACTTAGTGGATTCAAGCACTATGATAACACAGTTAACACTGCAATACGTGTATACCGGCTATTTGTATGGGATTGGGAAGGTGCAAGAGGCATTAACTCACTCATCGACAGTGTACAAAAACCTGAAAGAGCAGATCGACAGCCAATATGCCGATACGCCACTGTTTGGTTGCAGCAATGCACTTCTAGGAAAGTGCATGTACTATCACTTATATACGGAGGAAATGTGCCGAAATAGCAATGAGACTAGGGGCGAAGCTAGCAAGAACCTTAATATAGTGAATACAATGACATGGGTTAGTAATGACTTGGATTGCATGAATGCATTATACGTCACATATCTATTGAAGAATTTCCGTTATATCACCGATGAAAATTATGTAAAGATACTGGCCGATAGTTTTGAACGGCGATGCTCCCTCGTACTCACTGACCACGGGCATGAAGCAGAAGGTAAATTATTTTGGTCACTTTGTCGAAATATCGCTTTAACAATCGGACCTCCTTGCTCCTCCACGATTGATACACAGAGACAAATTCAACGGGATTGTTCACTCGCGGCTCACTTACCTGCCGACTGCTCTTTGCTCACCGATGAGAATGTCGTGCACGCAAACCTAAAGGAAAACTACCTAAATGACCGCAAATGGTGGAACCACACGATACTGTCTTTCGACCAGTTAGGTGATATGCAATGCTGTGTCAGTGTCGACATTGTGGACATGATTACCGCATCGCTCACAGAACATGAAAATACGGGGGCAATCGGTGACCCGTGCGTTGCTAGCAGCGAATGGTTTTGGCCCGACACTGAAGTGTTTGACACACAACACAATTCTGCGAGCGCACATACCACATTCGCCCAATTATACTCCTCATTTTTTCAAGAAGTGAAAATTACCCCCGAGAAACTGCAAGATTGTAGCAATAATGACTCTGGTACTGTGTTCGATAGATTCTCAGGTACGTTGCGACTGCAAAGTGAAGAGATATACGATACACACTATCCTTCAGCTGCAATAAACGCCGCGAAGAGCGAAATATCCTGCCCCTCATTTCAGCATTTGAGTAATATGCTTTTGGAGCAATTAACGTTTCAGATAATAATAAGTACTTACGTGAATGACGGAAACCAGGATAACCTATTCGTGATATGCGGTATTCAATTACTGCTGAAGCATGCTTTGTACGCATACATCAATGAATCGAGCAACGCATGCGTACTTGAGTGCCTATCGTTGTTGCGACGATCAAACATAAATATAACCCGAAGCACAGTGCTCGCTAACGCTATTGTAGCCAATTCCACTCCTAAATCGCAAGAGGTACAAAATCGGAAGGGCATTGGTAAGCGCACTAAAGTTAGGTGAAGTTGAGGAGGCGGAAGTTGAAATGATGAATAACTTGTATAGTATGTCATTTATTATAAAATACAATTCGATGGGCTCGTGTAAAGATATATAGGGACCATTTTACTTACATTTTTTAAAATTTGGACCGCATATAACCGCTGCTATAATGATACATATAACGAAAAGTATGACAAATATTAATAGATACAACTTAACTTTGCGCCACCACATTTGGATCTTCAATTGACGTGATGTCTTCACAAATTGAAATGCTTGAGCTTGTAATCGCTCTGTCTTATCCACTAAAAGCTCTAATTTTTCACCTCTTTCGAGTACCATTTCTATGTTTTGCATCATCACATTCTTCACATCATCTAGTTTACTATTAACTTGAGCAAAGGAATCAGCTTCTGAGCTGTTATAATAATCCATTTGTTTCTGTAATACACGACCAAAATCATCATTCATAGCAAATGCATGGGCAGTTTGTGCACGATCACCATAAGCACTTTTAAATCTTTGTTTAATGTCATCCAAATATGCAAAAGGAATTCGCCGCTTGTTCTTGTCATCACACATGCACATATAGATAATATTATTTTCAACAATATAATGAAATACATATTCGTCATACACGTAAGACATTTTAGTGTCCCCTGCTGGTATTTTAGTTAATAACACCCTATAATTAAAATAGAACCCAGTAAGCAAGTGAATGAGAGCATATAGATGCGAGCGCACAAAAGTAATCAAACGAGTTATTGCGAGTAAGTCATCCAACTATGTAACGATTGAGATGATATCTTTGCATTTGTTACCTGGTGATTGTCTGAAAGTTGCCAGTGGTCGAGGTGAACTCAGCCAAGACCTGAGTCTGGCGAGCCACGACAGAGTAGAGGATCTTCATGCGATACGACGCGCCTCTAGATACTTATCTTACCGAAGATTCTCCC
>JACCDO010803282.1_pt1 | contig 10191 bp, 11 predicted proteins | sample 7446101 | NCBI WGS metagenome assembly JACCDO01 (sample SAMN15323440, study PRJNA562643) | freshwater metagenome | isolation source: river surface water | place: USA:Blue River Watershed | collected 2017-08-16
ATATATTTCTTGAAATGTTAACATATCTTACAATTACAGTTATAATATCTTTAAGTATATGAGCGATTGAATAATTTATTTTTGTTAGCCTTCGGAAAAAATTGAAATCGCTGATCGGCTTTAAATAGTCTGCGCTTATAAGAGCTTAAGTTTCCAAGACATAGTAATTCCAAGATGGCCTCTTTCCCAGAACTCCAAGGTGAAGCAACAACTGGCAAGACCAAGATGTGGTCTATTCGCGTAACCGAGCGCGATGGCTGTGGTGTCATTGAAACCACACACGGCTACGTCGATGGCAAGAAACAAATCAATGAAAAGATTATCGCAGAAGGCAAGAATATCGGCAAGAAAAATGAAACTACTCCCCTACAACAGGCCATCAATGAGGCCCGCTCCTCTTGGGTCAAGAAGAAGGAAAGCGGCTACTCTCCTATTGGTGTAACCGATGAGGGCGATGATGATGCTGAGAGTGTTGAGAGTGGCGGTGGTAATAAGAGCAAGGGTATTGATGAAGATGCTCCTAGCCCTATGCTCGCTCACGACTATAACAAGCGCGGCAAGTCTATCAAGTTCCCTTGCTATGTTCAACGCAAGTTTGATGGCACTCGCTGTGTTGGTATGCCTGGTAAGGGACTCTTTAGTCGCAATCGCAAGTCATATCCTCATATGAAGCACATTGTAGCAGAGATTAACAAGTTGCCTCCTACCATTGTCCTTGACGGTGAGCTCTACTCTGACACTCTCACCTTTCAGGAGATTGTTGGCCTTGTAAAGCGTGAGACTTTGAAGAAAGGTGATGATGAGAAGCAGCTTCAAATCAAGTTCCATATCTATGACATCATCAATGATATGCCTTATGAACAGCGCTATGCTAATCTTCAGATGCTCTTCAATCGCTACAAGTTCAAGTATCTTGAGCTGGTAAAGACTGATGTATGTGAGTCTGAAGATAAGATGAAGGAGCTTCACGCCCAATATGTGGCAGAGGGCTATGAAGGTATTATGCTTCGTAACAAGACTGGGCTCTATAAGAATGCGCGTTCTGCTGACCTTCAGAAGTACAAGGAGTTCTTTGATGATGAGTATGAAGTTGTAGATTATAAGGAGGGGGAAGGTGTAGAGGAGGGATGTGTCCTTTGGGTTTGTAAGACTCCTGAAGGTAAAATCTTCAACTGTCGTCCACGCGGCAGTCGTGAAGACCGTGTAAATATGTTTATCAATGGAAAGAAGTATGTTGGCAAGAAGCTGACTGTCCGCTTTCAGGAACTAACTGATGATAAGGTCCCTCGATTCCCTGTTGGCATTACATTCCGCGACTATGAATGATTCAGGGGTAGAATATTCAAATAAAAATAAAATAAAACTATTTTTGTTCAAGAATTTTTAATCTTTCTTCTTGTTTTTCTATAATATTATTTAGTTTGTCTATCTCACTAAATAGTGCTGTAAATATAATCCTATTAAATGGAACTACTAAATTAGTGCTTATTTGAATGAAATCTTTGTTATTTTTAATAAATTTAATTAAGGAATCGCATAGTGGTTTACGTGTAGGATCATTTAATATATTTCTAATATTTTTATTTATTTCTATCTCATATCTTGATTTATCCTTATTAAAATTTATAAAATGTGGAAACCCATAATTATCAAATAGAGTACATTTGATTGATAATGTAATAATTAAACCATCTCTTAGAGCTTTTTCTATTTCATTATTATTTGGTTGAACTATTGTAGTTGTATATGCTATAAACCACACTTTAGAAGAGGGTAAGAGAGATGTCATATCATCTATATTACTTTTTGTCATATTAAGTGGTAGAACTTCAAATGTAAATTCTGTTCCTGACGAATCTTTCATTGAATAAGATGTTGTACTATCTATAATTTCCGTAAGTGCTCCATATTGGGATGTATAAGTCTCCATTTACTTACTATATAGTTATTATTTTAAATTGTTCAGATTCACAAAATTTGATTTGATTGAAAACAGATAATAAATGTATCGAAGAAATGTCTGATGCCACTGAGACAACTAAGACTAAATCCAAGCGTACCCCTAAACCCAAGGTAGATAAATACAATGGGTTTAAGGTTCCTACTAGAACTCGAAAATCTACTCGATGGGCAATTTATCTCTATGATATGATTAAAGAAGCAAAACCTGACCTCCTTTCACTTGAGCTTGTTAAGGATGCTTATAATAATCTTATTGACTGTCTAGCAAAGTTTGAAAATACTCTAGAAACCTGGGTTCCATCCAAATACTATAAGTATGGTAAAGATGGAAATGGGATTGTTCCTAAAAGAGAATACTATTCTGACCTAATGGGTATTCCTGGTAAATGGACATATACGTGGGAACAACAACAACGTGACCCAATTATTAAAGAGCAAATGAAAAAAGACTCAAAAGAAATTACTGATGCCTATACTGTTCTCTATGAGCATATCAAGCGTGATATTGTCCCTTATATGGAACTAAAACAGCACGAAATTAAAAGTAAAAAAGACATTGAATACTACCATAATCAAATGGAGAAATTGGAACGTGATATTAAGGTATATGAAAATAGTATCATTCACACTCGAAAAACACTTTGTGAATATGCTGAAAAAGCTCTTAAACTACAACAACCTCCTGTTCTAACTAAGTTTGACTAAAACAAATAATATTATATAGAAAATATAAGTATATTTATTTTTATTTGCCGCATTTATTCCCAAGTATCTCTGGCGGGATTATATTTGTATTCTTTGATTTCTTCTAACTCTTCATCGTAATCATATGGGGGCACATATTCTTCATCATCTTCATATGTCTCATATTCATCATTATCATTGTAATCAATGTGTAGGGTGTTTGGAGCATTCTCGTATTTTTCTTCATTATATTTGTAATCGCCGCCATATGTATCGTGAATTCTCTTCATTTCTTTTCTTTCAGCATTAATACATTCTTTGTAATAGTTAATATCTTGATATACACGAGGAATAGTTTCACGAATACTATTCATCTCTTCTTGTCTCTTTTTAGCACTAAGTGTTTGTCCTGACTGTTTATTTGAATATCTTTGAAGGAGATTGTTTAAAAAATCGAGCTCATAGTATAGCATATCTATACTTCTATAATCTCGATTAATACTTTCTCTAGATTGCCGTTCGGCTTTTCGAATAAAGTCTTTCATAGACATTTTGGATTTCTATTTTCAGTTTATATTTTATACACAGGTTTTATTTAAGCTATTTACCATCTGTCATACCAGTCATATCTGCTATATCTGCGTTCATATCTATCATACCAATCCTCTATTTCCTCATAGTATCTATTATATTCCTCTTCAGCAATAGTATTCTGAAGAGTTTCATACTGTGCTGCTAATGCTTCATTTTCATAACAGTGATGGTTTTGGTAGTAGTCTTCATAGTCAGATGACCATTCTGTAATTTTACACGCTTTTAAGATTTCTACTAATTTATCAAGTATTGAGTATGTATTCTCTTGATGAATAGTATTCATATTTTGTATTTTGTGTGTTAAGGGTTGAACTCTATTTTTCTTTTGAGCTTTTGCTTCGTATTTCTTTTGTTTCTTGTGGGCAACCTTCTTTTTACCCTTTCTGATACATTCCTTGTATTCATAGTCTTCAAAGTGTGACATTCTTAAAAGTATCTAGTGATAAGTCGGATTTCAGAAACTCTTGGAGGGGTTAAGCTTGGAAGTCGTGGACGCGTTAAGAAACTTTTAATGGAGAACATCTTTGTCGTTTCGCACTTTATTTTATGGCGTCCTGGATTTCAATTTTTTCTTGCCACAAAATTTGAAGTCTGGCGGCACCTTATCAAATACTATAGACTAATTATCTAATCCAAGAACAATATGGGCGCTGACTGGTATACCTGCCTCACCTACTTCGGTTACTCTATCAAAGTACCTGATGGTATGACTTATCGCAAGTTTGTAAATAAAGTCAATGAAATTAATGAATTCCTTCAAGAACCATACAAAATCACTGGACTCCTAGAAAGCTTTCACAGCCGAATGGAATCTATGTCTGAATGGGAACAAGAATCATTTGATGAGGCAGCAACCATTCTAATCGGATTCAAACCGCCAGCAGACCTTACAATGCTGATTCATAATATCAATGAACTGAAAGAATATGTCACTGACAATCACTATCTTATGGGACTTGAACTTTCAGAAACTCCAAGGTTCTGGTCTGGCATTGAATGGTTTACCAATATGTATTATGAGTATGAATCTAGCAGTGAATCAGAGGAGGATGAAGAGGACTATGAAGATGACGAAGACGATGAGGAGGCTGATGATGAAGCTGAAGATGGTGATACTTCAGATGAAGATGAAACCAAAATCGCTCCCGCACCTAAATCTAAATCTGAATAATCACTTAATATAACTAAAATAAAATACAAATATAGTATTTTTTATCAAATTTGAAGCCTTAGAATCAGACTATTAAAAGTACATTCCAAGATGACTGAACTCAAACCCTCAATGATACTTCGCTATTTTACCAATGAACTCGGTAAACACTATACCGCTGTAGTTCTTAAAAATGAAAAGATACTTTCACTAAAGAGGGCGGGCGAAAAAGATAAAACTGTATATGACTCCCTTATTCACTGGCTTGCTACTCTTCCAGGAACTGTAACTATTTCAGACCTTGACATTAAAGAACGTGAAACTTCACCTAAAGCTCCTACTTCTCTCAAGAAGGATACTATTACTTTGAAGGATATTGCTCCTAATTATGACCTTCTTCGTTTCCTAATTACATATGAAGCCTATTGTCTAAAGAATACACTTGTATCAACTGAAAATACTTATAAGTTTGAAACGCGTACTTATGTCAAGGATGCTGAAGGAAATCTTCACCCTGTAAAATATAACCGTCGTCTACAAAAACTCTATTCTGAATACCACGATAAGATTGGCTCTAGTTTAGAAGAACTTGGATTTCCTCGAGACGCAGAAATTTATGTACGTGTTCCTGGTGTTTATTATGAGAACCGTCGATACAGGGAATGCTCAATGGATAAAGCAAAGTTCCCTTTTACACTTGCCGATTATGAATCATTCTATGATGCGAAGTTTGCGTTTGTCTGCTGTCCAATTCTAAACTATGTATGGTGTAATGATGATTATTATCATACTCTAATTACTAACTATCTCAAAGAAGAAGGCTATTATGTTTACACGCAATTCTTTCGACACCCCCATACTGACAGTATCTTCTATAACCGCATTTATAAATATCTAGAAGCTAATATTGTTGTAGTTCAACCTAGCTTTAAAGAAGTGCTCGTACAAAACTATAAACCAATTGGTATTGTAAGAATCCCATTTAAAGGTTCTGATGAGGTTATTTTAGAAGAAATCAAAACTATTCTTGAATAATAGGATGGCCTCCATAAATTCTGTTCTATTTCAACTAACAAGCGGTCTTATTTCAGAAACTGCGGTCCCCACCGACTATCTACATATTCCAGAAATTAATAACGCGATTGTTAGATATAACTGGACTTTAAGAGCATCTAATATCCCTGGCTGGACAACACTTGTTAGAGTCATAAACTATTCGAGTTAATATATTTTTATTAAGTAGAATGTCATATTTTGTTACTAAAACAAAACAAAAGGGGCGTACGGAAAATGGAAAGGAATTTTTACATAGTCTTAAGCCAAATAGGTTAGAAAATGCTATGAGGTTCTTTTCTGAACGTATTGTTACAAATGGAAAATTAATTGATGCTTATCCTGGAATATATACTTGGATTCTTCGTGCCTCTGGAAATATTTATGCCGCAAAAATTATAACAAAACAAGAAATTGGTACTCTTCACGCAAATCTTGATATGTTGACTATTGATGATGACGATTCTCCAATCATTGCTGCGGGGGAATTTTTGAAGAAAGATGATGGAACTTTTCAATTTAATTTACTTTCAGGTTCATATATGGCTAAATATACATTTAAAAAAGTTAGAGGTGAATCAGACAGTAAATATTTAGAGCGCGTTTTACCAATACGAAATCAACTTGTTAGAGATGTACAAGGATATTTAACTCCCTATAGTATTAATTTTCAATTCTTAGAATGTTCAGCTATTGAATGTTCATTAGAAGAACTAGTTGGTGGAAAAAATATTGTAGAAACTGCTAATATTCGAACTTCTAATAATAATCTAGCTAGACTTAATTCATTTTTAACAAGAACGGGTGGCAGAACTAGAAAGGCCAGACGCCATAGACAAACTAGAAAAGCGCGGTCTAAGGAATAGATTTAATATATGATAAGCGGTTAAATGGCGGAGACCAAGGCTACGACACAAGATTATACAAAGCTAAAGTTAAATGATTTGCTTCAGCTTTGTAAAGACCGCGGACTTAAAGGATGTAGTGGCCTCAAAAAGGCGGCCCTAATCGAACTACTTTCGTCCACATCTTCAACCGCTCTTATTGAAAGTGACTTTGTATTACAACCTATGATTACCTATATAGGAAATAAACGCAAGCTTGTTCCTTGGATTATGGAAGTTGTCGAAGAAATCCGTGCGGAGTTTGGTGACAAAAAACTTGCCATCCTCGACGGATTCGCTGGCTCTGGTGTTGTTTCAAGAGCTCTTATGCCTTTTTGTTCTCAACTTCATAGTAATGATATGGAATTATATTCATATACTCTACTTCGATGCTTTTTAGAGACACCAAGTGCTGAACAGAAAATTAGAATTAACAAACATTTTGATGAGATGGAAAAATTGTGTCAAGCTCCAACCGAAATCGGGTTTGTCTCCAAACTCTATTCTCCAAAAAATACTGATGCGCCAACCGCTGAGGAACGTGTTTTCTATACTCGGGAAAACGCAATGATTATTGATACTTTACTCAAGTATATTTCCTCAGTTGAAAATGATATTAGACATTATCTTTTGGGGCCATTATTAATTAAAGCAAGTATAAATGTAAATACTGCGGGTGTCTTTAGAGGATTCTATAAAAAAGATGGCGTTGGACACTTTGGCGGCGTTGGTGAAAATGCTTTAGAGCGTATTTTAGCTCCTATACAACTTTCTAGGCCACTTTGGTCAAGTATGACCTGTAAAAGTTTTTGTTATAATTCAGATATAAATAATTTAATTGCTACATTTCAGGATAAGAGTTTGGACCTAATTTATTTAGACCCGCCATATAATGAACATCCATATGGCTCTAATTATTTTATGTTAAATTTAATTGCCCGTGGACAAGAACCAACTGAGTACTCCAAAGTGTCTGGTATTCCTAAAATGTGGAATAAATCCGCTTTCAATGGACGAGGAACAGCGTATGATACAATGTTAGACCTCTTAAGAAATTGTTTGAAGAAAGCTAAATATACTTTGATTTCCTACAATAATGAAGGACTAGTTACAGAAGAAGATTGGGCTATAATCTTTAGAGAACTCAGCTGTAAAGTAAAAAAGTATGAAAAAGAATATGATACTTATCACGGCTCGAGGAATCTTAATTCAAGGAATAAAAAAGTTGTAGAAATTATGTATTTACTACATACAAGTAGATGATTAGGATATTATTTAAATACGCAAAAAAATTTGAAATGTTAGACCCGCAAAGCTTAAATGCTGCGTATGTACTAACTAACTAGTCCAAGAGCTTTATTCGCAATTTCCAAGATGTCGAAGAAATACGTTCCGTCCTTCTTGAAGGACCAGCAATCCAACTCTACACCTGCTCCTAATACAAATACAAATACAAATGCCTCCTTCTGGCCAGGCCAAAAGAGTTCTGCTCCTCTTAGTGCCTCTAACAAGTTTGCGGCATTGTCTGATGACTTTCCTATGACTAAGAAGGACAAGCCTATTGTAAATACTAGTTTGCCTGCTCAACTCGCACCTAAACTAGCACCTGCTACTCTTGCGTCACTTACCTCAAATGGTTCGGCTCCTGTAGCTTCTAGCGGTGGAAGTGGTTCTGGTCCTAAAAAGTCATTTGCTTCGAAGTTTGCTGAGCAGGCTCGAATCGCAGCTGACCCTAATTACAAGCCCCCACCAAAGCCAGTTGACTTTACCTCTGAGGATGACTTTCCTTCCCTTGGTGGCCCTAAGAAGCCAGCTGCTGGTGCGTGGGGTGCTAAGCCCGCCGCAAATACTGTAGTTGAACCTGAAGAGAAGCCAGCTGTAACCTCATTTGCTGAAAAGGCAAAGGAATGGGCTAAGAAGAAAGAGGAGGAAGCAGAAAAGGCTCGTCGAAAGGCTATTACGGAAGAAAAGCGTCGTCGTGAAGCTGAACTTATCAGGACTTTGCCTATTATGGGACTCCGTCGTCGCCAGGATTATGATGATGACGATGAAGAGGAAGATTACAATCCTAACTATGATGAGTCCTCACTAGGCGATGACAGCTATGAAATGCCAGAGGAAGACCATCTACCCTCTGAAGAGGATGATGAAGAGGATGGCGAGGGCGAGTTTAATCAGAATGTCGGCTGGGATGGCCGTCGCAAAGATGATTTGTATTAATAAATTGTAGAAAAGTAGTAAATATTTAAACTAAAATAAAATAAGTATATTTTTGTTATATTTAAAATCTATTAAGATTTTAGATATGGCTTCTAATGGAACAAAATATTTTGTTAATAATTCAGACCCTGATAATCCTAAAATATATCTTTATACACTTATAAATCGAAAAGTAGGATATTATAATTCTAAATCAGGTGCCCCAATCTCTGCGGAAAATTTGGAAAAGGCAACTGAAAAGACATTTGACCAACTTCCTCAAAACAGACTTTTACCTGTTACTTTCCCACCTGTGGCCACACCTGATGACTTTGAAAGGCAATTTAAAACATATTTAGGGTCTTATATAATTGCCCCTGATAGATATTATACTAAAGATGATATACTTGAAAAAATAAATGAAACATTTGGAAAACACATTTCCTTTAATATATTCAATTCAATTATTGAGAAAATGTCAGTTGAAGAGACAGCAGCAGAACAAATTGACCAACAAGCACTCTTAAATGTGTTCCCATTGACTAGTGATTTATTTATATTAATTAATTTTTTTAGAAGTTATGTAGATTTATATCACGATATTTTAGAAAAAGGTAATATTTATTGTGAAGAATTCGCTACAAATTTTAAAGCTCGTCTGCCTGCTGGACCCTTACTAGATATGTATAATACCTTTATGAAACAAATTACAGATAGAGACTCAGAATTTCGAATTAAAACTGACTCTGGTAAAATTAATCAAACTCGTTGTAAGAAATTTGTAGAACATTTAACTGACTTCTTTATTGATAATTTACCCAAAAGCATTTCTTTTATTCCCAAAAGAAAAGAAAATGCTACTATTATGAGCGCATCTATTGATAATGATATTGAAATGGGCGAATTATTTAAAACTCTTAAGGCTGATGGTGTTGATAAATTTTATGTAGAATCCGCTAATAACAAAATTGGTAGTAAATTGGTTAGTAATGGATTTTCTTTATGTGATTTAACATTGGGTAAGTGGGATGCTGGTTCTGGATATTCAGGAGCAGCACCAATTATAGTTGGGCCTGATGGACCAATTATAGTTCCAAATACACCTGTAGATATGTTTGGTTTAATAAATGTTAGTGTATCACCTGATAATACTAAATTAGTTTGCGCACTTAGTGGAGCACCCATTTTAGAAGTTAATGGACCTACCAAACTTTCTGTTAATAGAATAATGACTACTGTTGGAGGAGGAATTATTAGGGGGTCTGAAGACGCTGAGATAACACCAATTACAACAAATCCACAAATTACTTCAGCTTCTACTCCTGCTCAAATACTGAGTTTAGTTTCATTAAAAACCTGGACAGATTTAATACAAATTATAACTATATCAAATTCACAAATTAATAAAAATGGTATAAACCCTGTCAAAATTCTTACTGTTATTTATGATGGTCTTTGCGAAACAACTGCTAGAATGTTTGGATTAGGACCAGTCCTTAAAACAGAGGGAAAAATTGTTACTTATTATAATTATAATTTAACTTCAAGAACATTAAGTACTGACCAAATAAAAATAAAAAGTAAATTAAAGAAATTTATTCTAACAGATATTTCTGGAGGTGTAGTGTCAGGTAAATCATTGCTCCGCGAATATGTACAATATTG
>JACCDO011350140.1_pt1 | contig 10191 bp, 8 predicted proteins | sample 7446101 | NCBI WGS metagenome assembly JACCDO01 (sample SAMN15323440, study PRJNA562643) | freshwater metagenome | isolation source: river surface water | place: USA:Blue River Watershed | collected 2017-08-16
AAATAAATCACTACTTTTTGATATATTATATTTAAAATCATAATCATCATCCATTATATTATATTTAAGATATGTAGGTTGATTTACAATAGTTAATTGTTGATTATTTAATTCAAAACTTATTTTTGAAAAACCATAATCTATAATTTTTATTTCATCATTATTACTAATCATTACATTACCATAATGTAAATCATTATGACTAAATTGATAATTATATTGTAAATGTTCTAATGTTTGGCAAATTTTTAAAAAAATTTCAAAAAACTTTTTAACATCATTATCATTATTTATTTTTGTTTGAATATATTTATAAATTGTAATACCTTCTACTTTTTCCATTACAATTCTTACTGCTTCCGGTGTAGAATTGCTTTTAACTTTTAAATATAAATATGTTGGTTCTGGAATTCTATTTTTAAAAGTAGTATCATTTATTAAATTATATAAAATATATTGATTTAAAAATTCTAAATATACATTTACCGCATTATTAAGCGCTCTTTGATTTTTAACTATAAATTTTTTTGAAACAATTGATTCTTTAACATTTCCATATGCTCCTCTTGAAAGATTTGTATTATATTTTTCAGTCGTCGGTTGAATATTATTTAATATTAAATCATTATTATTTAAAAAAGTTTTTAAATTACTTTCAATATTTTTTATATCTATGTTATTATCATTTATTTTAATTTTATTATTTTGAATATTATTATTAACTTTTTTAATTTTTATATCTATTTTATCCATTTGTTTATCCAATTTATCATATTCTTGTTTAATTGTTATAAAATCTTGTTTTAATTCTGCGACACTATGACTATTATCATTTTGAATAGTTGTTAAAACAACATTTGATGTATTTATTATATTAGTATTATTTCTAAAAACCCTTTTTACTTTATTGATTAAACTTTTTTTATCTTTTTTTATTTTAATATATTCATTTCGTAATTTTTCCATTTCTTTAAAATATATATCAAAATCGGCATCTAATATATTATAATCATTTGTTAAAATTTTTTTTTTTCATTTAATGTAATATTTTCATTCATTAAATTATTATTTTCTTTTATTTTTGAAATAATATTATTTGTATTTTGAATATAACTCATTAATTCACTTTTAATATCATCTTTATCTAATAATATTCTTGAATTTGTTAAACTTTGTATATTTCCTGTATCTCTTCTAACTGCTTCTTTTGTTCTATGATATACTGATTGTGCTTGTCTTTTTACTGATTGGGATGCTTTTTTAAATGTATTAAATAAACTAGGTATAACAGTAGAAGACGTTATTTTTGAAGACGATGGTAACATTTAAAAAAAATAAATACTATTTTAAACATATATTTTATTCATCGCTAAAAACATTTAATATATTTAATTCTTTCTTTTTGCTACTTTTCTTTTTTTCATCTATAATAACATTGGAACCATACATTTGATTAATAATATTTTCCGCAATTTTCCCAATTTTTCTATTATTTTTACCATATTTCATTTCGCTTAATTCTTTTACCATTTCCAAATAATTATTTTGATATTTTTCATTATAATATTTATAAAATTCATTCATATTATTATATGTTTCTACAATGGTGTCCGCAATAGTATTTGAAATACCATTAATTTGACACAACATATTTCGAAAACATATTTTTGGTGTTACATTTTCCTTTTTATTACTTTTTACAGAATATGTATAAGCATCTAATTCATTTTCAAACATTGGTTTTACATCTTCTTTTACGGATTTTATTATTTCTTCGCAATATTTTGGTAAATTTATTAATATTGTTTCAAATAAAATTGTAAATTCTTCAAAGTTTTTAGTACAATATACTGAAATATTATCTCGTAACATTGAATTTACAATAACTCCATTTAATACTTTCTTATCCATTTTAAATTTCTTAGCATCTCCTTCTAATAATAAAATTTTACGAACTTTATATGGATATGCCTTTAATAAACGTTCTTTTTGTTCTTTATATCTACCATCCTTAATAGATGCTTCTAAATCAGAATATGTTTTACGTTCAATGATTATAATGGGTGATTTTGATTCTTTATCAACGACTTGAATATCGCCTACGTCTAATGTTTCTACATCAAAAGCATAACCATCTTTTTGAAGGAAATCAATTAAACTACGCTCACGATTATCGATTTTTATAATATAAGACATTTTCTTGAAAAATTTATTATTATTTTATTATGATATTATTTTTCTCTTTTTTAAACATACTCTTATTTAATTAAATAATAAAAATGAACGTAACTCACCCAAGATTTTTAGATAATCATTCTGATATTCAACAATATCAACGTATTTTAATAAATAATTTAAATAATAATTTTAATATTACAAATAATTCATATGATAATGTCTCAAGATTTATAGAAGAAAATCCCGATAAAATAAATGATATGAATGTTCAAGTAACTCGAGTGAATATAAGTATTATTAATAATATGTATAATTATGTTATTACATACGGTAATCACCAGACAATTACTTTAGCATTTAATTTGCGAAATTTATCAAATAGTCGGTTTTTATACATTCTTAATAATAATAATCAAAAAATATTATTAGATGTCAGTATTATTGGTAATAGTAATAATCATTATTATTCTGATACAGATGAAGAAAATTATGATTATGAATCCGATTATGAAAATGAAAATTTTTCACAAAATAATGATTCATTACCTCTTCCTCCAGCAGGTGCTGCTATTCCTATTCAAAATGATGATGAAGATGAAGACCCTGCTATAGAAATTGATTACGTAGAAACCGTAAATCAATGGTATGGTGGTCGCGATTTTAATTTTAATTAAATAAACCCTAAATAAATTTATTTTTTAACAAATCTAATAATTTCTTAAAAAATAAAATTTTTCATAAAAAAATAATGGTTACGATATATGATATAAACTATTTATAAAAAAATTGATTATTATTTTCAAATGAAAAATAGAATGCTCTTTTTAAATATAAATTTATTTTATTAAATAATAAAAAATGGATAATACAATATACGGAATTTTACATATATTTTCTATGGAAATAGAAAAAATACAATATAATAATATTGAATATAATAATATTGAATATAATAATATAAAAGATTTATATTATCAATGTAATTTAAATCCTAATAATTGTATTATTAACACTAATATTTATTCATTATTTTCAATAATTTTTAATAATAGAATAAACAATGATATTATTAACAGGTATTCATTAATTTCAATAGTTTTTGATAATAATATAGATAGTCATATAAATAGTTATATAAAATTAATATTAGATGAAAAAACTATAATATATTTATTTCTAATAATAACATTTTTACATTTTTTATATGTATTTAAAAAAATAAACCCTAAATAAATTTATTTTTTAACAAATCGAATAATTTCTTAAAAAATAAAATTTTTCATAAAAAATAAAAAAAGATGATATATAAAAGTGAATATAAAAGAAATTCTATATTAAAAGTATAAATAGTACTTTTAATATTTTTATAAAAAAGATATTCTTATAAAAATGAGTCATAATTCCAAGTTACAATCTAAATTAAGTTCTTATGAAATTGTTACAGAAGAAGAAGCGCAAAATATAGAAAAAAAAATATATCCAATATATAATGAATCAAATATATATGTCACAAAAGAAAATATACAAAATATGTTAAAACGAGGAGGAATTATGGAAGAAATTAGTGATTTATCATTATGGCAAAGAGCATTTGTTCATGCTTCTTATTGTAGAAATATGGAAGAATTACTTAAAAATGAAAAATTTTATGGTATTTTAGATGAAAATGATATTTTGGAAAATCCCAAAATAATGCCTTTACACGAATCTTCTTCGGAATCACTTGAATGGTTAGGTGATGGTATTTTACAAGCAATTATGGCACATTATTTATATAATCGTTATAAAGACCAACAAGAAGGTTTTTTAACAAAATTGCGTTCAAAAATGGTTAAAACGGTAACATTATCGAAGTTAGCATTTTCTTTACGATTTGATAAATTTATTATTGTTTCAAAACATATTGAAATTATGTGTAATGCTCGTAAAAATAATACAATTATGGAAGATGCTTTTGAAGGATTTATTGGGGCAATGATTTCGGATTTTGGTAGAGATAATTATACAAAAGGTTTTGATTTATGTTATAAATTTATAGTTAATTTGATGGAAAAGTATATTGATATTACAGCAATGATAGTATATGATGATAATTTTAAGGACCAGTTAATGAGATATTTTCAGAAAAATTTTGATGGTCAATTACCTAAATATGAATTAAAGGAAACAATTAATGTTAAAAATAGTGATGGAATTATTACGAAAAGATTTCATATGGTTGTTTATAATTTAGAAGGAGAGATTATTGGAAGTGGTATTCAGAAAAATAAACGTGATGCTGAACAATCTGCTGCGAAAGAGGCATTAAATTATTATGGTATTGTAAATCGATATTAAATAAATTATTTTTTTAGTAAATTATTTTAAATTTTTATATGATAATATTATATAAAAAATGATTATTTCTTATATTCATTTAAATCAATTATCTATGGTTAAAAATGATAGACTATTAAAACATTTTTATGATAAAATAGTCACATTTATAGAAAATGTTGATAAAATGGAATATAATATATATTATACAACATTTGATACGGAGGAAGAAAGATTATATGTAAAATATGATAATCAAAAAAAGCAATATGTAGAATATGTTATATTTGAAAAAAATGTGAAAACAAATCATTTACGAGTTTTTCTTTCAAACGCAATTTATATTTAATTATTTTTATTATTTTTTTATAAATTTTATTTTTTTATAAAAAATACTTATAATAAGTAGTACATATATTCCTGTTTAAAATGGGTTCTATTGATATAGGTGAATTAACGAAACAATCACATTTAAAAATAAAAGATTATATGGAGGAGATTGATAAGATGACAAATACAATTCAAGAAGATGAATTAACAAAATGTAATTATAGAGTTTATAAAAACAAAAATTTCTTTGAAAATAATTCAAAATATGCTTATGTTACATCTATATTTATAAATGAAAGTTATATTCCTTCCGCACTTGTTTTAGCAAAAAATATGAGATTATTACAACATAAATATCCTTTAGTTTGTATGGTACAAGATAAAAGTTATAAAATTGATAAAAATGGAAGTATTGAATATTTTCACGGTGTTTCAGATAAAGGTATTAAAGATTTATTACAATTATTTGATATGGTAATTGGAGTTGATTTATTAAAAGTAAATAATTATACACCATCACCCTATCATTTTACGAATAATGATAGTTATAGTAATATAGTATATTATGTTACGAAGGGACAAGTATTAGGATTAACAATGTTTGAGAAGGTGATGTATTTAGATGCGTCTGCTTATGTTGAAAATAATATAGATTCAATATTTCAAAATAAAGAAGGAACATTTTTAGGCGATGCTGAATTTGAATATACTCAAGTTGGTATTCACGGAGCATTTTTCTTTATTCTTCCCAATAAATATCATTATCATAAATTTAGAGCATTTATAAGTGATTATAATAAATATTTTAGTGATTTATATTTTATGAGAGGTGTTGATGAATTAGTTATTTATTATGCGGTTTATCCACATTGGGCAAATACACAATTTGATAGACATTTTGCGTGTCGTAAAAATAAAAGAGGTGCTTTTAATGATTGTGATATATATCATTTTCAGATGGATAAACCTTTTCGAAATAATGATAAAAATAATTCTATGAAAAAAATTAAAAAACATTATAAACAATATGATGATTGGGATAAATTGGTTAAAATATTATTAAAAAGTAATCCTAGTTTAGAATATTATTATCAACATATTAAAACATTTCGTCAAACTTTATTTTAACTATTTCTTTTTTCTAAATCATAAATAGAAGTATTTTTTCTATTTATTTTATAAATGAATGAAAATAATAAATTATCTATAAAAAATTCAAAAAGTAAAAAAAAGAATAGTAAAAGTAAAAGAAAAATTGTTTTTTCAAATAATCCATCTATTTCTAAAAAAAATTCTCCTTCTAAATCATCTTCTAAAAAATCAAAATCCGTTAAAGTTAAATTTAGTATTCCTCAAGCGGAAAAACGTGAATCTAAAAAATTATTAAGTCGTATTAATGAAATTATTAATGAAAATACAAGTCACTCCAAAAATCGTATTGAACCCGTTGAATGGGTTTTACCCAACAAAAAAGAATTCCCTTTATGGGTTACACAAACATTTATGAAATATCGTCAAGACTCTAAAGGTGATGTTCCTTCTAAAGGAAAACCTAAACCTCTTAAACATCAACGTTTCCTTCGTGATTATATGGGAAAAAATTCTCCTTACCGTGGTGTGTTACTTTTTCACGGGTTAGGTTCAGGTAAATGTCACGCTAAAGGTACTCCTATTATGATGTATGATGGAACAATTAAAAAAGTAGAAGATATTATTGAAGGAGATGAATTAATGGGTGATAATTCACGACCTCGTAAAGTTCTTTCATTAGCACGTGGTACTGATGAAATGTATGATATAATTCCCGTAAAAGGAGATTCATATAGGGTAAATCAAGAACATATTTTATGTTTAAAAGCATCAGGTTATCCTAAATTTTCAGAAAATAATAATCCAAAAATAATGAATTTTTCAGTAAATTGGATTGAAGATAATCAATTTAAATGTAAATCATTTTCATTTTATAATGGTGATAAAAAAGAAAAAGAACAAAAAAGAATTCAAGCATTAAATTATTTAGAAAAATTAAAAAATATTCCACATATTAATGAAAGTATTTTAGAAATATCTGTTAAAGATTATTTAAAACTTCCAAAAAGTAAAAAAGATATCCTAAAAGGTTATCGTGTTAAAGTTGATTTCCCAGAAAAAGATTTATCAATAGACCCATATATGATTGGTTATTGGTTAGGTGATGGTTCATCAAATAGTTCTGAAATATCATGTCAAGATTCAACTGTATTACATTATTTTTCAAATAATTTAGGAAAATATAATTTATATCTAACATATAAATCTCAATATGATTATTATATATCAGGTAATGGTAAAAAAGGTAATAATATTTTTTTAAATACACTTAAAGAAAATAATTTACTTGGAAATAAACATATTCCATATATTTATAAATGTAATTCTCGTGAAAATCGTCTTAAATTACTTGCTGGTTTAATTGATAGTGATGGACATTATGATTCAAATGGTGGTTTTGAATTCACTAATAAAAATGAAACATTAATGGATGATGTTATTTATTTAGCACGTTCATTAGGATTTTCTTGTTATAAATCTTTTAAAAAGACAAGTTGGACATATAAAGATATTAAAAAAGAAGGGTCTGCGTTTAGAATATGTATTAATGGCGAAGGTATTGAAGAAATACCAACATTAATACCACGTAAAAAAGCATTACCTAGAAATCAAATAAAAGATGTATTAGTTACTGGAATTGATGTAAAATATGTTAATGAAGATGAGTATTATGGTTTTACTTTAGATGGTAATTCACGTTATTTAATGGGTGATTTTACTGTTACACATAATACTTTTTCTTCTATATTTATATCGGAGAATTTGAAGACGGAGCGTAATGTAGTATTTTTGAGTCCTGCTTCTTTAAAACCAAATTTTATTCAAGATGGTTTATTATCTTTGGGTAATCCTGAATATAATGCCAATCCTAAATCCATTTATGATAAATATTCTTTTGTTTCTTTTAATGCTAGTAATACTCCTGACCAAATTCGCGCAATCGGTGGTTTTGATAATAAAGTTATTATTATAGAAGAAACCCACAATTTAGTTTCTAGAATGGTTTCTGGTTTATTAGGTATTAGTAAGCACGGTAAAGAAATTTATGATTATTTAATGAATGCGAAAAATGCTAAAATTGTTGCTTTAACTGGTAGTCCTGCCATTAATGACCCTTTTGAATTAGCAGTTTTATTTAATATTTTGCGTGGTTATATTGAGGTAACAAATTTCCGCGTTATGAGTGTTTCACCTCAATATGGTGCGCAATGGAATTTTGAAACAATTATGCCACAATTATTAGAAACACCTTTTATTGATTATTTAGAATTCAAAAAGGCAAATTCATCTTTAGAAGTTCATTTTACTAAAAAACATTACGAACCTGAATATAAAGATTCTTGTGACGCTTTAATTCAAAAATGTAGTATGTTAAATATTGATATTAAATATTTAGATAAAACAAATGTTTCTTTATTCCCTGTTGATGATAATGGTGAAATGTTTTATGAATATTTTGTTGATGAAAATAAAGATGGTGTTCATCTTAAAAATTCCGATATTTTCAAACGTCGTATTTTAGGTTTAGTCTCTTATTATACTGCTAAAGAAGATATTCCTACTAAAAATATTCGTGATTATTATCGTGTTAAAATGAGTGATTATCAATATAAAATTTATGAAGTTTTACGTGAAAAAGAAAGAAAAACTGAAAAAGGTTCAAATAGTGCGAATGGAACACGTCGTAAAAAGAAACGTTTAGGTGGTACTAAAAGTACTTTCCGCGTTTTCTCTCGTCAAGCATCCAATTTCGTTTTTCCTGAAAATATTCCTCGTCCATATCCTGACCCTTCCTTTGTTGTTTCTGTTGATGATTTTGGTAAGAAAAAACGTGAAAATGTTCAAAATATTGCTAAAATGATTCAAAAAGAAAATTTAGCAAATGAAGAAGGTGAAATAGAAAATGATTATAAATTACGTATTGATGAAGCACTCCAAAAACTTGTTCAAAATGGTGAAACTTATTTCCGTGCTGGAGCAAATGGTTTAGATAAACTTTCTCCTAAAATGAAAATTATGTTGGAAAATATTCAATCATCCCCCGGTCTTGTTTTCGTTTATTCCAATTTCCGTTCTGTTGAAGGTGTTGAATTATTTACAAAAGTTCTCGATTTTAATGGTTTCTCTCGTTTTGAATCTAATAATAATTTACCTAAATATGCCGTTTATTCCGGTACTGAAGACCAAGAAGTTAAAACTAAAATTATTCAAACCTTTAAAGCAGATGATAATAAATATGGTGAAAAAATTAAAATTTTATTAGCAACTTCCGCTGGTGCCGAAGGTTTAGATTTAAAAAATATTCGTCAAATTCATATTATGGAACCTTATTGGAATCAAGTTCGTATTAAACAAGTTATTGGTCGTGGTGTTCGTTATCGTTCCCACATCGCATTACCTCCTGAAGAACGTAATGTAGAAGTTTTTAGATATTTTTCTGTTTTATCCAAAGACCAAATGTTAATGACTCGAGAAAAAATTTCTACCGATGAACACATTGAAGATATTTCTATGAAAAAACAAAATATTATTGATGAATTAGAATTATGTTTGAAAGAAGCCGCTATTGATTGTATGTTAAATGCCTCTTATTTAAAAGGTGAATATAATTGTTACTCTTTCGGTACTGGTGCTACTGGTTTCTCTTATATGCCATCTTTACGTAAAGATGTTATTTCTACAAATACTACAAAAGAAGTCAAAAAAGTAAAGAAAGAATATATTATTATCTATTTTAGTGGTGGTAAAGCACATTTATTAGATGAAAATAATAAATTCTATTTATATCGTGATGCCTCTAAAACACCCGTTACTTTAGACATTAAGAAAATTAAACGATATTCCGTAAATCCTCTTGATGATAAAGTTTATGATTATGAATCAACTCTTACTGGAACACCTTTATTAATTGGTATTATTGATGAAAAGAGTCAAATCCGTAAAGTTAAATAAATTATTTATATCTTAAATATTATTGACTAAATAATATTTAGTATTTCTTTTACATTCAACTTTTCTTAAAGAATATGTTTCCCGAACATTGTTATAAATATATATATTCAAGAATTGAAACTCTTTTTTTATGATAATGTTCGGGACACATTATTTCCATAATTCCTTTTACATTCAACTTTTCTTAAAGAATTTAAATTTATTTAATATAAATATTTTTCTTTAAAAAATCATCTTGAGTATATTTATTATCAATATAAAAGTCATCATAACTTTTTCGAGTATTCCAATTTATTTTTGGTTCTCCCAAATGATATACTTCCA
>JACCDO011645426.1_pt1 | contig 10191 bp, 6 predicted proteins | sample 7446101 | NCBI WGS metagenome assembly JACCDO01 (sample SAMN15323440, study PRJNA562643) | freshwater metagenome | isolation source: river surface water | place: USA:Blue River Watershed | collected 2017-08-16
ACCAGATGATATCATCAAATGAACATTTGGAGTCAGTAATTGATATAAGAAAAAATTAATTTCATAGACAGACAGAATCCAGTCTCACTCCTGTAGACTATTTAATGAAAGAATACATTTAATAAATACATAGATAGATGTATAATTTTACAATATATTCTTCCTTTAAATATATTCGTCTCTAGGACTGCTATCGACTAAAAAGCGAACACAATATTTAAAATTCGAATGAATTGAATTATTCAAGAATGATCATTCATGAGCACATTCATAAAATAAATAATAAAATTTTATTTATGTATATATTTAAATATTCTTCCTTTGATTTTATATACCCTTAGAACTGCTGTCGATAGAGATTCAATTATAAATAAATAACGAAAGTATTTTTTTAAACCTAATTAATGTATTCATAATAATTAAGAAAAAGTAGTCGAAGCATTGATTAAATAATACATTATGAATCTTAATTCATTGATAGAAAAATTAATGAATTTAATAAACAGAACTGTCTGTTAGTTACAACACTTAATAAAAAAAATATTACGAGTTTACTTTTAAATAGTTTGAAAAACAGTGCAATTACTTTGATAATAACTGTAACAACATCATGCATTTTTTTCATGTTATTGAATTTTTGTTCGTTAACTTATTTGGTAAATTACTTTATTTTCTACTCTTTTTTTAAAACTTGAATTAATTATTTTGGTGCATACTTACTCGAGTGTACGGGAAAACCAAGTATGTAGAGTTTAATCATTAGAATATGAAGAATAAGAAATAATTATGTGTATATAAAATATGTATTTATCTAATAAACATATACAAGAAGATATGACAAATATAATAATATTAGCAGTGTATTAACAAAGTTTAGTACACGAAATTAGAACAATATTCATCAGAATCTATTCCTTTCGTGATTTTGATCCTGAATAAGTGCCTTATGGCATTTAGAATCTTAGAGCTGACATCAGAACTTGAATCATACTCTAGTGCATCTATTAGACTGTTAGTTAATTTAAATTCTGAATAAGAATTAACCATTTCTTCTGTAATATTTGATACGTTTACTTCCAAATAAGATGTCAACCAGTGATACAAATCTGGAAACTCTTTTACTAGGTCGAAAAAAATATCAAAAGGAACGAACTCAACACATTCACTGCATTGAATTTCCGTCGAAGTATTATTAGGTTTACCCTCAAGAAATATTCCAGCACTAGTTTTAACTGTTGAATCATTAGTGGGGAAATTGAATCCAACATCAAATACATCAACTGTAAAGTTGAATCCTGTTGGTTGTGGTCCTGATTCATTATTGTCTTTACATACCGAATCCGAAAAATTGCTGTAAGAACCGGGGACTTCACAACTTCCGATATAGCTTCGTCTCGCATTAGAATCATATAAAGTTTCTTGAATACCATTATGCATATAAGGATCTTCAATTTCTATATGCTCAGGTAATATTCCGTCATCTAAATAAGCGTGTGAACCTATGTATTCTTCAATTTCACCAGTTGTTTTAAGCACTAAATCATCACTTACTAAATGATCATGATCATCATGATCAGTGAAATTTTCTATAACATTATGGTATCCATCAGAAAATCGTTCTTCTTCATTTATTTCATACTGTGAAATTGGTTCTCTCCCGTGCAAAATGCGATGTTTAAGGAATTCTTTATTATTTGTCAAAATTGCGTTAGCACTATTCGGTCTGTATCTCAGAATTTTACTTGGTTTTATCAATTCCTCATCCGATATATTAATAGTTGGATATGGTTGATTAAACTCTTTTTCTGGTAAAACCATTTTTTTACTTATTCCAGTGGAGACATACGATATTTCTGTAAGATTTTGTGGCATAGTTGATTTCATTGTTGTTGATGCTGATTTCGGTCTAGCTTTCACATTTTTAGTGTTTTCCAATTTATTTACTCTCACTCTATACGGTGGACGAAATTTAGAACAATCAATATAATTGTCACTAGGAGCTACAGTAATGTTAAATTTTTGCATAGCTAGGGCATGTGCATAAATTGATTTTTTCTTCTCTTGTTCTTTCGTTGGACTGGAATCCCATTCTGGTAAATCTAGTTCCTTTGGTTCTATTTTCACTAATCCTCTTACAATAGTATTTTTTTTTTTAGCATTTGGTCCATATAAATCTAAATGTATAGCAGTTGGATCAACTCTAGGTGTTTTAGATACCAAATTTCTTTTTCTATTATAATCCTCCTGTAAATACTTTACACTATATTCAGATTTATACATTGCAATATGACGAGCTAATTCTTCATCCATAAGTTTTCTTAACTTTAACTCTTTTTTCATTTTATATTCTCTTCCGTGTAAAGCACCAAATTCTTTAGCACCAAATTTTTGTGTTTCATAACAATCAATTATTAAACCAGATGGACCTTGTCGCCAACCAGGACCGACTTCAATAGACCTATCTTTTCTATTCTCTGTCTTAATCCTAAAAATTGCCTTAGATAATTTAATATTATCTTTTTTGCGTTGTAATGTCTCATAAATTTTTCTTCCATCTTTTACCTTATATAATTTCCTTTCACCTTCCTTCCATCGAGTTGTATCTTTATTTAAACATGGATTGGGATTTTTTATAGCTTGTTGCATTATTTCCATGTCTTTCATCGCCTGCCGACGAGAAGGTTGAGGATAATTTTTCCACATATTTATTTTGTATTTCCTCTATATGTTAAAACGAAATATTAGTCAATCTTTCAAGCGAAATAATCGTTTTTTTTGAAACAGCTTCAGAATGTTTGAAGTGCTGCTGTGAAACAACTGAAATATATATATTTAGTACTGAACTGGTAACGTCAACAACAACATGTGTTCTCGGAATCCGAATCTCGGAAAACTGATGTATGTACCGGAAGTTAAAGCGGAACCTATAAAGAAAGTGAACCATTTAAAAAGAGGTAAACGACCAACTTGAAATCAATGTTTGTGAGCTATTACACTACAAATAAGTGTGTGTTGTATATAACTGAAAATTCAAATTAAATCAAGAAGAAGTGCTACTGAAAGAGGCCCTGCCCTGCTGTGCGAGTTTTCAGCTATTCAGGAATTCAGCTACAAATGTCATTTGATGGCTACTTAAAAACTATATTGAGTAAATTTGGGGACAAGTCATTACAATTGACCAAGGATAAATCTATTGAAGAATTAGTTCTCGCAGTAGGAAGCGCGTCAATAATAATATCAGATGAAAAAAAAAATTTTAGTGATCCATTTTTAGATGCTATTTTGTATGATATAGATAAGATGGTGGCTAATCACGATAATATGTGTATTAATAATATCAGTAAAAATACAAAATATGATGGTATACATAATGACTTTATAATTTCTCACTCAAATTTACCACGAACAAAAAAAATAAATAGATCTAACAGAAAAAGTGGACGAATAAATCAAACTCGAAATAAAATGAAAAAGAAACAATGTATGGAAATATTGCCAAATTCAACTTTTAACTTGAATAATAACGCCCCATATTCAAAAGAATTAGGACTGCGACTACGACTTCAAGGTACCTTGAATTCTATTAGACAACTTCAAAAGCAAAATCGAAATTTATTACATGAATTAAATGTAGCAAAAGATGAAATTACATTTTATCACAAAAAAATTAAAAATTTATCACCACAATCACATCAGGAAGAAGAAGTTAAGCATGAAACTAATGTCTTTTATCAAAATATTGTTGATGATTTCAGTAATAAACTAAAAAATTCATTAGATTTTAGATACAAGTTAGAGGAACAATTATTAGAAGAGAAAAAAAAGTGCAAACGTTCAAAAGAAATTATAGCATATACTCAGCAATTGTATAGAGATTGTAAAACAAAACTGGACAATGTACAATTAAACTTTGATAACTTATTATTTAAGGAAGAAAGCCATAATAAAAAATTTCAACGACGAAGTAAAGAATATAAACAACTCATTGAAGAAAATGAAACATTAAAACAGGAAAATAAAAGGAAACAACTAATAATTGATGAAATTACTCATACAGAGGAAATAAAATCCGATGAATACATATTTGAAAATTTGTAATAAATATTTGTAACTTATTCATTGGATCTTATCGTATATTTCTGTATATTCAAAAAAATTGATAAATGTAACACCAGAGTTGAAGTGACAACCCACTTTGTATCGTTCAAGCGGGCGGCCTTTACAATTCTCAAAATTTTCTAAACTTTCATTTCATCCCCGTCCAACAATACCATTTCAGACTATAAAAGTTGACTGTACAGAATACTAAGTATTCCAATATCTTCTCGAATATGAAATTTCTATACGATATAATAGTTTCATCTATTACTGGCCTTGTCATCGGAATTGGTATTGTTTATTGTTCAAAGTCCTTGCCAGTACTAGCTGATAAGTCCGAATCTGATAATAATGCTGTAAAAGAGGAAATAAATGAAAATGATTTTAATGATAATATTAATACTAGGAGTAAATTTGCATATTCTAAAATTATTGATTGGATATTATTTAGTATTGTATTATTTGTTTTATGTGCTGGAATTAATCAGTATTCAGATGGGAATTTTTTATTAGTTGTGGAAGCTCTTTTTAGAACTGAAATTAATGCTTTGAAAAATATTTGGGAAAGAATTCAGAAGTAAAAAAATTAAAAATGAAAACAAAATACATAAATACAATTATATCATTTTTATCATTTGATACAATTTAAAGATAAATATGCTTGGTATGATTAATTAAGACACTATGTTCAGTCTGACTCACTAGTGAATCATGTGTTACTTCTTTCTTGCCACCTGCAAATGATTGTTTTCGAGTTAAAAACGATGGTTGTTTTTTCAATAATTTAGACTTATCACTACTGGTGACAGAATCAACTTCGATTGTAGCTCCAATTTTATCTCTACTTGTAACTAAAACCGATGCAATTGCATGATCATAAATTTTTTGTGCCCTATTATTAAAATGATCGATTACAAGAATTAACTTATTTTTTGTAGTTTGTTCTATTTTGTTCTGTTTTAGATTCAAATATTTCACAGGACAATCTTCAGTTAGAACTGAATGAACCAGTTTTTCAATACCCAAACTAGATACTCTGTTGCCTAGTAAAATTAATTTCTTTAGTACTAACTTTTGAGACGACATTGTACTAGCCTCTGATATTGATATATGTGAATGTATATGATTAGAAGTTGCATCATTTTGTTTTATAAAAGCTTGTCGTGTACGATCTTCTGAATCAAAATTATCATTATTTTCATTTCTTAATGAATTTGCTAATGCTATAGCACCATCTTCCATAATTGCGTTACCACTAAGATTAAGTTCAGTTAGCCCTTGAATCATATGTAAATTTTTTGCCAAATTAATTATGCTCTTACATGATAACCTAGCATTTGACAGGTTAATTGTATGGATACATTTGCTATTACATAAAGCTGGCAACATAAAATTTAATCCGTTATCTCCTACATTCATGTATTTCATATTTGTTTGAGTTGATATTGTCTGAATCCATCTACTATATTGAATTAAATCTTTTTTGTTATCAGACTCAATGTTATAATCATTTATAATATTATTTAACGTTTTTACTTTTACGAATTTTAATTTTTCGATACCTTTTAATTCGTCTAAATCTTTTATTAACGAGTAATTAACATCGTGATGCTCATCACCTACTGTTTTCAGTGTTAAACCACTTTTTTTTAGTAGTTCCATCTGTTCTTTTTTCCTCCAATGACGATTTTGATTTTCAATTAACCTGACAATATCAATAATTTTATCTCTACTATATACATCCATTCCAGCTTTAGCAGCAGATGTTAAGGATATACCTAATTGATCTTCGGATTTTTTTTGTTCAATTCGACGTAAACGTAGCTCTTCTAACTCAAGGTCAGTAGGAGGAAGTTTTTCAATGCCTAATACTTGCCTCGTTGCAATATCCTCTAATCTCTTGCGTTCTTTATCTGCTTCAATTTCCAACTTGATTCTATTTTTTTCTTCTTGTTCAACTTGAATAGCAGCTGCTTTTTGACGCTCTAATTTAAGTTTTTCAAGTTCGTCCTCTTCATTATAATTATTCCAACTGTCTATAATATTTGATAGCGCCTCTTTTTCATCATCACTGTCTTCATATAATGGCGGTTTTGTTTTCGATGTTGCGCCAGTATATTCATTTTCATAAAATAATTCTCCGGTATATTTATGGATTCTTTTTTTCCAAAACTTTGCAACTTCTTTCTCTTCGTCTTCATTCAACCAACGACGTTTACCAGTTAAATTATTGAATATATATGCCCGTTTTAGTTCTTTATCAACTTTTCGTACATATGGATTAAATTCTTTTTTAGGTGGTATCAAATCCAAAAATTGAAATGTAATAGGAATATTTGAACATAAGTTTCTTCCTTGTTCCATAAGAAAAAAACTTTCCTTTTTAATATCTTCATATTTATTATTTCCTTTATATGGTAATTTAAGTGGTAAATAGTCATATAAACGGGGATCTAAAAGATTCATAAGTACTTTCATTGCTTCAAACTTTAAATCTGATATTTCTCTACCATATTGTTTAAAACATAAATCAATACTACTGATACCAGCCTCATTTTTAATTGATACATCAGCATCCAACAGTAGTAATACATATATACATTTTAGTTTCTTTTGCCTCAAAGCTAAATGTAATGCAGTATCGCCATGATATATATGCATCCAAGGAGACCATAAATAATTCCCATAACCAGTGGTACCTTTTACCTGTGCATTTACATTAATTTGATCACTATCACCCATTTCATGACTATGATTATTACTTATATCAATATACAACTTTGGTTGAAATATTTTAGATAAAGTTATACAATCATCTAAATCAAGTGCTCTAACAACTCGTCGACCCCACGTCTGATAATAAGAACGAGAAAACCGTAATTCATCTCGTAACCAACCTTCAATGGACATTTTTAAATCGATGCATCTATTAAAGAGCAACTTCCTTTCGAAGTCTCTCACCCATACCAATGTGGCAAAAAACTGGAAAAAAAATTCTTAGATTTTATTGGTACTTTTAGAACAAGAAAAAAATCAAATCCAAATGTACAGTTACAATTGACGGCATTCAATTTCAATTGACGACATGAATTCAAAGGGAATTTTAGATTTTGATGAAGAAGCACACAAGCTATTTGCTAAATTAAATTTGGAAGTTTCACAAGGTAAAAGTAGGTGGGGAGATCCAGTAAGTCCAATTTATAGGCACTCTGTTGGTAATGGTATAATTTATGTAGGTAATCAAAATGCAGCGGAAAATTTGAAATATCTCAAAGAGAACAACATAACTCATGTTGTAAACTGTACTTATGGAAGTTCTGCGATTCCAAATTATCATGAAAAAGCTGGAATTAAATATTATCAATTCCCAATATCAAATTGGTTTGAATTTGTCAATGCTACAAATGCTAGTGTTATGTTATTTTGTGATGGTTTATTTACTTTTGTTGATAATGCTATAAGTAGTAATCAAAATGTTTTAGTTCACTGTTTGGCTGGTGCACATCGAGCTGGCACTACTGGATGTCTTCTACTCATGCACTATTGCGATATGGATGTTGAAACGTCAATAAGAACTGCGAAAACTTTACGACCGATTATTGATCCAATAGGACAACTTCCTGAATTTCTACGAAGGTTTCAAAGATCTAAAATAGCTGCAATGGAAAAAATACAGACATCATTAAAACGTGAAGAAACTAAATAATGTTATATTATGAAAAGATACTAAATAAGTGAAGAAGTATGATTATTTATTCACTGTAAATAAAATTATGGCTGTTGTAATTGTTTAAGACCCTATTTTTAGAGTGTTTCATGTAATTATCCATTTTAACGATAGAAAATAAAATGTTGGAATTAATTTAAAGTAACAAAAACAACTACAAAATTATTTACAAAATTGTACAGTATTAGTTTTCTATATTTAAAATATATTCGGTATGAATTCATATCGTGGAGTGTCGATTATTTCATACTTGATTTTTTATTGTCAATCATCCTCACTATCCAATTCATCAATTTCACCACTAAAATCACTACCACTAAAATCATCATCATCATCATCATCATCATCATCATCATCATCATCATCGTCATCGTCATCATCATCATCATCATCATCATCATCGTGATCACAAAATATTTCTACACTTTGAAATTCTTCTCTTATTCTTTCAATACAATCGAATGTAATTATGTCATTCCCATACATTTCTAATAGTTGAATTTTGTTGCATGATTGTATAATACTTTCGATATGATAGTCTGTGATAATAGTCATGTCATTCATAATTAGATTGTGAATATTTTTACTATATTGAGCAATAGCTGATAATGCTGACCCGGTTAAAGAAGTACATGAAGTAATATTCAATTCATATAAATCAAGTAGACAACCGATCATCTGAACGAATGATCCATCGTTAATTAAATAACAAGACTCTAAATCAAGCACTCGAAGTAACTTGCAATTACATAATCCTATCAATACAGCATCAGTTACCGGGACATCAGCTAAATGCAAATATTTTAATTTTTTACAATTTGTCGCAATACTTACTAGACCTTCCTCGGACACATTCTTCCAATTACTTATATTTAAACTTTCTAGAGTTTCTCTCATTTTACTTTGGCTCATGCATATTAATGTCTCTGAGGTAACATATTGTAAATCCATTATCTCTAATCTTGATAACATTAATCGCGACAACATATATTTCATACTAACGTCAGAAATATATTTCACGCTATTATATGAGAAATCGAAATTCTCTAATAATGGACAAAAATTAGTTAAATTAATGATGATTTTATCTAAAACATAGGGATACTCTGCTGTGTTACTAAGATTAAATGGTACCAACTCATTGTTCCAATGAGTTGGTAAATTATTAATAGATGCTATACTACTAGTTTCAACACTATTATAGCCAAATGATTTAATTGAAATTTCAAAACCCTTCAGTTTTGGAAACACACGACATAATGCGATGAATGTATCAGTTGTCAAAACACATTCAATCGATAGTGACTCTAAGTTAGGCAAAAATGAAGCCAATCCATTTATTTCAGATTCGTTGATATTAAAATTTATACTACCTAAACGTAATGTTTTCAATCGTTGAAATCCAATAGATAACAAAAACATAAGATCTTCTTTGGAGGGAGAAAGATGACAAAATGAAAATTCTTCAATAAAATTCTTCGAGAGATTTATAACACGCAATAATGTCTCATTACTTCGTACTATGGATGGTTTGCACCTTATACTTGAAACAGTAATATTTCTTTGAAGTAACCAATTCATAAAAGAAAATTGTTTGGGAGACTTTCCATCACCAAATATTAAAGAAGGTATTCCTTGCTCATCACCTTTGAATACATGGGTGCAATTTGCTAACCATTTTAAAAATAAATTTCGACCATATTTTTCTGAGCATGCTTGATCTAGATTTGAAATATCTATTAGATCTAACCAATCAGATAATGGTGTCAATACTCTTATAAAATTATCCCAAAATCGTTCCTTTAAAATATACAAGACATTGTTGACATTTTTGTTTTTTGATATTTCCGAATAAATTGTTAGAGCAGATATATTAGATAATTGTCGTCCTAGTTGTAATCCTAACAAGAAAGAAGTTTCATCTATTTTTTTATTATCATATTTTACCAAGTACTTTTTCTCGTCAAGTTGTTTCATCGTATCAATAGCATTATTACTACTGTTATTATCACATATTACAAGACGTTCAATATCTGCATGTACATCAGTATCGACTAGAGCCATGTCTGTGATAGTGATGTGATCAGCACTTGTTGGCTCTGCAGTTGGAGTAACTGTAGGTAGGATGTCGGAGTATGTTGGAATGAAGTTCAGTTAAAGTAGGAGAATTTATGGTACCGGTGAGTATATCGACCCTAAAACTTCTTTAAAATTAAAATTATTTCTCCTATAATTTATGGACACCAGTACAAGTCTACCTTGAATTTAATTATCATATAACTTATGTAATAAATAAATACATTTAAATCCATGCCTTATAAAATATAATAATTTTTAATAAATAAATGTATTAAAATGTTAGTTAT
>JACCDO011904232.1_pt1 | contig 10191 bp, 12 predicted proteins | sample 7446101 | NCBI WGS metagenome assembly JACCDO01 (sample SAMN15323440, study PRJNA562643) | freshwater metagenome | isolation source: river surface water | place: USA:Blue River Watershed | collected 2017-08-16
AATATTTAGATACTGTTATAAAAAATAATGGGAAAAATGTTGAATTAAAACAAATTTCAGATATTACAATTATTCACAAAAATCCTTTTTAGGCTACTATGAATATTTATATAAAAACATATTAAAAATAAATTATTATTTTTCTAATATAATAAGATGAGTATATTAGAAAAATATTATGGATATGTATATTATCTTACATACAAAAATGGTTTGCGTTCATATTGTGTGTATATAAATCAAGAACAAAATGATGTCCATATTTATAAATGCAATGAGGAAAATAACCCGCAATATTATGCAGAAGATTTTACAGAATTGGTTGCTTCTTATGAGTCATATCAAATAGATAAAATATTTATAGGAAAAAGCCCACTAACAAATCAAACACTCTTTTCGGGTGCTCACGGACCACGTTTTGATGGTAATTCTATATTATTAAAAATTCATACAACTAATGATACAAATAAATATCTTTTTATTGGAACAGAAATTTATTCATTCACAAGTGAAGATGAAATCACAGATTTTTTTTCGCCAGTTGGTAATAATTATGTTCCATATCCATTTGCTATAGATACTGAAAAAAACTACTATTTCTTGATGGATCAATATGCAGTAATGAAAATTAATGATGTATCTTCGCGTAATGATCCTGATGATTTCGATGATATATTATTTAATCCATACGAATATTTATATTCGGTTATCAATAATATTGGCGAAACTGAAAATATTGAATGCTTATACACTGGAAGTGATTGTGAAAGATTTATTATCACTACTTCAACTGATCCAGAATATAAATATGACAAATTAATTTCAAGAAATGGAGGGCCTGTAAGTATTCAGTATAAGGACCAGATGAAAAAAGAACTAAGTAAAAAAGAATATGTTGAATTATTAACAAATTATAATAAAAAGGTAGGATTAGGTTTAATTTCAAATATTACAAAGATTCATGAAGTAACATGGTAGTTTATTTTGTATTATAATCTTCATTTTTTGCCAATATAATATTACTTTTATTTCTATATGTCTTTTTATGAGAATGTATAAAAATACGTTTTGTTTTATTTAATTCATGTGTTTTTTCTATATTTTTCTGTTTATTGTTATTATTATTGTTATTGTTAATAATATTTTGTATTTCTATAGGTTTTTCTTTTTCTTTATAAATAATAATAAGTTCATTTAAATCTTGAAAAATATTTACCGATTTATTGAAAGTTATATTATTTATTGTTTTAACAAAACTTAGATAATTCACATATTTAGAATTATTATTACTATTAGTATTTATGAAATCTTTAATTTGAGAGGCATTCAAGGTTATATTATATTTTAAAATAGAATAAATAATAAATCTTACATTTTCTATTTTATTATTATTTGTTAATAGATGAACTAATTCGTTACGTAATATTAGGTTTGGAGTAGTTAATCTGAGTATATTTTCTTTTATTTTTATAATTTCATTTTTGGTATTCAAATAAATAAAATTAATCTTTATAAACAAATTATCATCTAAATTAAAAAATTCTTCATTATAATAATCATTCAAAGATCCGTTATTATTCATTTATTTATTATTTATGTATATTATTTATAGTATATATTATACATAAAAAAATCAAACTAATAATAATCATCATTATCTTCATATAAATATTCATCATTTGTTGAATCGTATTCATTACTTTCATTATCACTATCTTCAACAATATCTTCATCAATAGAAGAATAACCATAAGTTTCATAATATTCATCTTCTCCATTCAATTCAATGAATTTATTTTTATAATTTTCCCATCTATTTATCATTAACTCGAAATGTTTGCACATAATTGAATCCTTATATGATATAATTTTTCTTTTTTTGGTTGGCGGGCTATAGTTCATTAATATGTTTCCACTATCTTTATCTTTGAATATTTCCACCCATCCTTTTGGAAGTGTATTAATTTGTTCTTCAACTACTTCCTTTTTAGCAGCATTTGCAAAATTGAGGGTTGTTATATTTTTACTATTCTTAATATTATTATTATTAATATTAATATTTGCTAATTGTAAGTCTAAATCTGGAAAATCGGTATTTTCAATAATAAACAGATTTTCCTTTTTAGTTTCTAATTCATTTTCCGAACTATGTTCTTTGAAACTTCTTTTGAAAACATTATTGCTGGTGCTGGTGCTGGTAGTTGTGCTGCTATTATAATAGTTAGAACTACTACTACTAAAAGGGTTTCTATGATTATTGCTATTGCTATTGATATCTTTTTCTTCATTTATATATGAGCTTTTATGAAGTATATTAGTATCATCTTTCTTAAAAATGTTTTTTTTAATATTCATTATTCGGAATATAATATAAGAAAATAATTTGTTTAATCTAAGTATTTATCTTTATATGTTTTATTTCACAATAATATAGTAATAAAAATATTGTTTTGTTGTTTTGTTGTTATTATATTGTTATTCTTGAATAAAATACTTAAAGAGTAATTAATAAAAACTTATTAGTAAGAAGGTAATCAATAATCTTCTGAAGTGTTTCCTAACAGCTAAAAATAACTCAATATAGAAATAGAAAAAGGTTATAGATATATAACATTGTTTTAGAAATAGGATCTTGTTATAGATAACCGCATTTTATATAAATTACAGGAAACAGAAAATAGAAAAAAATAAATATAATATTATTTTATTTTTATAATTTTGGATGTTTAAATATGTTTAAATATCATCAATATTAATTTCATCATTAGTATTACTATTACTATTACTATTAGTTTCATCTTCATCTTCGCTATTTTTATTAGTTTTAATATTCATGTTTAATACTTCATTGCTTTTATTTTCGTTCATTAGTTTTCTATATTCTTCTTGATCATTATTACTAAATTCATATGCAGCATCATCTTTTTCAACAAAGGTGTTATTAAAATCATTATCAATAAATAATTTCCAATTTTCATCAACTGTATTTTTCAATCGATCTTTATCAGAGTCTGAATATACCTCTAATAAATCGCACTTGGCCATTTCGCCTTTTTTTTCGCTTTCAAAGTCTCTCAACCCAACTAAAATCCAAGTTCCATTTTTTATGAGGTTATCTCTTTTACCTCGTCCTCTAAATTTGCCTCGAATAATGCAGAGATATAATACTCCTTTATTTGTTGTAACATGGCACATTCCATTTCCGAGCATCTTGACAACTTGTGCGTATATTTCGCCTTCTTCTTCAGCAACTCTTAATTTGTTTGCTTGTTTGTTACTAATAACATGCTTACGTGCTTGTCCCTTATGTTTGTTACCTCCTTGTGTGTTTTTAACCATTTTAATTATAATTAGTGTTTATGTTTATGTTTATATGTTTATAAAATACAAATTATGTATATTAATTAACTCAATTTTATTTAATTTTATTTCAATTTAAAAAGTAAATGTGAAAAATATAAAACTATGATTAGTGAAAAAACAGATATTAATTCTAATATAATGAAAAAATATAAGTACAATGATTTTAGTCCTGATCAGTTAAAAGATTTGTCTATATTTTTTGAAAATAAATATAATGAATGTAATTCATATATGAGAGAAAAACATGATTTAGAAAAATACAATAATAATAGTAAATTATGTGATTTTTTAAAAATAGAATCGCAAAAGTATGATAAGGAGTATATTATTAGAAAGTCATTTCTAAATAATTTTTACACCTTTTCACATTCAGTACGTCCTTTTAGTGTGCGTAAATAATTTATTATATAATACAATATAATATAAAAGTATTATAAAAGTATTATAAAATAATAAAATATGAAAAATATTTTATTATTATATTTATATGGCAAGAAAAACCAGAAGTTCCAGAAAAATTAAAAACAAGACAATGAAACGAAGCAGATCCAGAAAGTCTCGCAGAAGCAGAGGAAAAAGCAAAAGAGGCGGTATTCCAATATAATCTAATCTAATACAACAAATCACTTATATAATTCATGTTTTTTATCAGTGATTCATTTAATTCAAATACTTTTTCTCTCTTTAATTCTTTTATAAAGGTCCAATCAATAAGATCTTTTTGGTAAATACTTTTGAATTCGTTTATTGCAGAATTAATATCCAACCTTTCTTTAGGATCAGGCTCAATAAATTTCAGTAAATGTGTTGAGAAAAAATTCAAAAACTTATTTCTCTCAAAATCAAGATTGAAGGTTTTTGAAAACTTTAGTAATATTTGTAGATACATTATAGAAAGGCTATATGTGTCCCATGTATGAATATGACTATATAGTTTTTTGGTATTGTTTTCGTTTTCATTTTCTAAGTTCAACATTAATAAGTATTTGACACATTTTTTGTAATATAGTTTAATGTTTTCTTTGTTATAAACCAAAAGAGCCAGATTTTTGACAATATAATTTTTGCATATTTCCTCAATAATTGGCTGACTAAGTTTTTTATTCTTGTTTTCATCTTCATTCAAATACATTAATACATGTGCTTCTAATGGAAAAATGTAGTACTTTCCAATGTAGTTATTAAGCATTTGAATAGATTCAGTTTCTCCTTGACAATCGCAATTACTGTAATCAATGCACTCTTCAAAATCACACAAAATAGGGTTATTTTTTTCGTCAAAACACAGCTTTTCAAATTTCAAATCAAAGTAGCAAAGTTTGTTTTTGTTTAAAAGTTTCAATGAATCAAGTAAATAAGAATAAGACTGAATAAGGTGTTTAATATAAATACCTGGCTCACTAATTTGAGAGAAAAAGGCTATTAAATCCTCATACTTATGATGTTTTTTATAAAGAAGTACATATTTCTCTCTTTTTTTGGAATCTTCTTCATAAAAATTATCATTTAATTTAGCATACTTTAAGATTTTGTATTTTAAAATTGGAGAGAAAAAAATGCTATAATTTGGTATTTTCATTATTTTTTCAGAAATATTAATTTCATTTTGTGTTTTTTCACAAATGTATGTATGTGTTTCATCATATTTTTTATGTTGAATATTGTTATGTGCAATATTGTAGTTCATAATGTTTAATATATTTAATAATACAAATAATTTATTTTTATTTATTTTTCTCATTAGTTAGTATTCTTCGTATTCTTGGTATTCTTGGTATTCTTCATATTCTTCGTATTAATATTATAATACCTGTTTTTGTATGTCTTTTTAAATTTATTCATTATAAGTTCATTATTCTTAATTTCATGTTTTAAAATGTTGGCTTCTTCTCTCAATTCAGTTATATTTTTTTTGCAAAAATCAATAAAGCCATTGTATTGAGTATAATCATCATTATTCATATTATTAACTATATGTTCATCCATTAAATCCAAAATATTTTTATTTAATGAAATATAAGTTTTTCTTTTTTCAGGTTCCAATTCATGTTCCAGTTCCTTTTTTCCAGTGTCTTTTTTTCTGTAATAATATCTCACACTTTTAAACATCTTATCCAAAACATCTCCTTCATAATTCAATCTTTTTAATCTATTTGTTTCTTCAATAATTATTAACTTATTTTCTTCTACCCATTTTTTCCATTCTTCCTTAAACAATATTCTCTCATCATCCTTATGATCCAATGAAAATTTATTCAATAATGACATAACATTATCCGAAAATTTATATCTAAATATATTCGTATTTTTATTCGTATTTGTATTTATAGATACATTATCATCATCAGTTTTAGTAAGTTTCGATTCGAGATTATTGCTTCTTGAATTATTCTTAATAAGATTGGAATTACATAAAACATTTGTTCTATTAGTATTATCATTAATAGTGCTAACAGAAACTGTTTTATTAATATTATTTCTTCCGGTGAAAACATTTTTAATTGTCATGTAGTTAAATTCAATATTTATTATTTTATCTACTAATTTAATTTTGAGAGAAAAAGTATTCAATTTTTTTATAAATTACAAATAAATACCTTTTTATGTGTTTTGTGTTTTGTGCCAATAATAAAAATTCAAATACTTTTATTATTTCTCTCTTTTTTCCTTTTCCCAGTCTTTAAAACCATTGCTTTTAAGTATGTTGAATGAACTTCCAAGATGTGATTGTGCAATTGTGTAAGCCTTCATTTGTTTAGGGTTAAACTCTTTTATATATTCCTGCACTTTTTCTGTTTTTGAATCCATTGTTATTTTTATATATAATATATTTGTTAGTATTTTATGTATATTTTATATTTTATATATTGTTATTATCTTCAATTTTATTTTTTATAAGAGACAAAACAAATTATTGTTTTATTAGAGTCTATCTGCAAACTACTTTTATTTATCATATTTGTAATTTTTGTATCTATTTCATACCCATTCATTACTAAAAATGAAAATAAATCTGGGATTTCATCAACTGTCATTAAATTACACGGATCTTTCAAAGAATAAAGCGCTAAACCACATTTTTCTACTTCAGGACAACATGGACCTGGGGTCTTAAATGGACTCAATCTATTGAATTTTATTCTTTTCACAAGTTTAGATAATGGTCCTTCTGGCATCATATTCAGAGTTACAATATTTTTATAACACTGATAATATGATGTATCTAAATAAGGATGGCTAAATAAAGTAATCATTGGTAACTTACTATTTATTATTTTTATTTTTTATTTTTGAAACTTTTATTCTTATTTTTACTTTTATTCTTATTCTTATTATTACCACTTTTTTTAGTTCTTCTTTTATCATGCTTATTCATTTTCTTACTAAATAAATAATGCCCCTTCCTAAATAAGCCACCAGTTCTTCCCAAATAATTTTGAGGAGCATTTTTACGTGTCATTTTACCAAGAGTTCCTAATCCCATACCAGCCCTTCCCAAATAATTCTGAGGAGCATTGCTTGTACTCTTAAAATCTCTTATTGCTCCTCCTATTCTACTCAAAATATTATCCTTACGATGAATATTATACTTCATCTGTTTTCCACCTTTTTGTATTAAATCCTTCGCTTCTTTTGCTTCGCTCTCATTTGGATTAGATGAATCAATCAATTCAACCGTTTCTGCAACAGCATCAGAAGCAGCAGTTGTTACCTTACCTGTTGTATTTATTAAAGATTGTCCTGTTTTCAAGACTGTATCAACATTTCTAACTAAACCAATCGCAACTCCCAATCCAGGAATCTCTTCTAAAGTATTCAAAGTAACATTAACTGCAGCCTTTCCTATTTTTGATCCGCTATCAACAATCTCTTTACTTGCAATGTCCGCCATTTTATCTATAGAGGGTTTAGCAGCTTCTAATGCTACTTCAGCATTTTCGGCAACCTTTTCAGCAACATCTGCAATTTTTTCTTTAACTTGTGGGTCATTTATGGTATCCGCCAACTGATCCAGCTCTTTTTTAACTTCTTCTTTATTTGCAGGATCAACACCAATTGCTTCACCAATGACATTTACTGTATTTACAGCGGCACCTTCAACTACATCTTGGGCAGCTTCAAATGCTTCTGATGTTTCTTCTTGAACTTCTGGTCCTTTTGAACTTACCATATTAGTAACAGAGTCATATACATCTTCTGCTACACCTGCAAGACCTTGATGAGATTCTTCTATATTTTTTTCAATTTCTTCTCTCTTTTTTGAGTTTAAGGATGATGGGTCATTATAATTTGTATTATTTATATCCATATTATAATAATTGGGTATTTTATTTTTTATTATTCGTTTGCAATTTCTTAAAATCCGCAAAAGATAATGCGTATCTTTTATCAACCACCTTTTTTTCTACTTTCTTTAATATTGGAAAGTTTATTATTTTTCCTTCACAAGTATATCTATTTGACCTTTCTTTTAATAATAAATCATCGGAATTTGAATTGTTAGTATTTGTATTTGAAACAGAGTTTTTAGAAGGAGCGGCACCTGCAACAGCTTTTGAATTATTTGTGTTATAAGACTTAAACTTTGCAAATACATCTTTCTTATTTCCACCACTACCAGAACCCGAACCCGAACCCGAACCACCAATAGTTCCAGTTGCATTTGCATTTGCCATTTTTTGTTGTTCTTCCTTTTTTCTCTCTTCTTCTTCTAATAATTTTCTCTCTTTTTTCTTTTTTAATAATTCTTCTGATTCTTTCAAAACCTCATTCATATCAATATAAACATTTTTGCAATTGTTTGTTATTACATATTTTCTTGCAACAACTTCTAAAAATCTATAAGGCATAGTATTATCTGAATAATAAACAAATGATTCAATTTCAGAATTATAGGTCATAATAACATTTCCAATTGGCGTTTTTTCCATAACAAAACTATTTTTCAATCTTTTGCGTCTTAAACTAATAACTGCATCATGTGCTTGTATTTCAAACTCTGAATCGCATGGAAAAATAATAAGATTCTTTAATTCATCTTCCAACTCAATTAGCTTATTTTTGCATTTTAGTTCTTCTTCATTAAAATCATAAAAATCAGAAGGATTCTTAACAATTTCAGCATCACCATCTTCTGAATCAGAAACTATAGATTCTGCGGACCAGTAATCATCTAAATACTTCTTAAGATTTTGTTTATTGCTTAATAAAAATCTGAGGTTCTTAATATTTTCCATAAGTTCATTTTCTTTAGTTTTTCTTATTTTAATTGCATCTTCTTTAAATTCACTAAATTTCTGTTTTTTCAAAATCTCTTCATCCGCGTCCAATAAAAGAGTATCATCGCCCAACTTTTTATATTCATCTAAATATTTATCTTCAAATTTTTTAGCTTTAGGTTGTTCATGTTGCTGTTGTTTTTCATTTTGATTATCAAGCATTCTTAAATCACTATTATTTTCAATCCACTCTTTGTCTCTAAAAAAAAGTTCTTGTATAAAATCATCAACAAATTTTGATGATTTTAAAACAATGGTCATTTCTTTTATAAGAAAAAATAGGCAAATTGCACAAGTTCCTCTAATTGTATTGTAAAATATAACATTGATCATATTATAAAGTGTAATATTCATGATATTCTTTAATTCAATATTATATTTTTATATATTTTATTTAACTTATTTTTATTTTACACCCAAACCCAATAATTTATTTATTTCTTCCGATAAATCAGGCAAATCAATTAATTCATAATTATCTGATGTAGGATGCAATCTAACCAATTTTAATTCTTTCACTTTTTTCCCATATTTAGTTTCCAGTATATTCTTATACATATTCAATTGCAACGCATAATGCCAAAAATTAGAATCAGGCATTTCTGAAATAACAGGATTTATGGAATACTTATTAAAATTATTTATGGGACTAATATTTTGGCACCGTTTCCAATCATAAATAGAAAGACTTCCATCGTCATTTTCATATACCATATCAATAGAACCCGCTATTTTATTGTCAATATTATAAACGGTCCATTCAGTTCTATATGGCTTTAAATGTGGATGATCCACAATATAATTAATAAAATATTGCCATTCTTTGCTTCTTTTTTCATCTTCTTTAACTGCATTTTCAATATAATAATTTAAAATATCACTGTGTTTATAACCCTTTTCTAAATTGGGGTTATTCATGAAACACTCAATATTATAGTGCAAATTAGTTCCTAATGATGCAACAGAATTGCCATTAGATGACCATGAATTTTTAATTTCTTCTGGAGTCATACCCCAATATTTGTGTCCTTCTTTCCAATTTTTGCCTTCCATCATTTTTTTGATTATTTTATCAGAATCGAATTTTTCAAAATGACTATGAACCCAAGTAGTAACAGAGGTATATTTAGTGTCAGGATCTATTTTAATAGTATATTTGTGTGATTCTTCTTCAAATTCTATATTTTTATCCATTTCATGACTATTATGTTTATAAAGAGTTTCAATAAGTAAGTCCATATTTTCCATATTTATATTGTATTGTATTGTATTTTATCTTTACACCTTTTTAGAATATAATTTATTTTTTATATTATTCAATAAATCCTGAATCTCATTTTGCTCATATTCTAATTTTTGTATTTCTTTAACCAAAATAGGTATAAGTCCATTATAATTAACTTTTTGCATATTATTTCCATCTTTCTCTCCAAAAACAATATCTTGATAATATTCTTTCAATTCATGTGCAATAAATCCATACTCATTTCTATGTGTTATTTTATTAAAATATTTAACCGGATTTAATTTCATTATCTTCTCACTAAAC
>JACCDO010062252.1_pt1 | contig 10190 bp, 10 predicted proteins | sample 7446101 | NCBI WGS metagenome assembly JACCDO01 (sample SAMN15323440, study PRJNA562643) | freshwater metagenome | isolation source: river surface water | place: USA:Blue River Watershed | collected 2017-08-16
GGTCATACACAATCACGACCCCGAGTAGAATCTCATCCATTATCAAAACTCCCTCCCTTACCACCAAGTCCTACACCTAGACCCGAATTATATACAAATAAAGAGGGTCTAATGCACCCACCAAAAAAATCAGAAGAATATCAAAAAAGAGCAAAAAGATTAAGAAATACTTTTAATAAAGCTAGACAACAAACCCTTATTAATATACTTTTAGGGAAAAAACCTCAAGAAGTTCCACGAAATGAATATGGACCTCAAAGTTATTTTATACCAAAAAAGAATAAAGGATTTAAACCTAAGCCCGAATCTTAAGGTTGATACAAGCATCAAGTGTAGATTCCCACGCCTTGAGAGGCTTAGTTCTACGAAGACGTAGCACTTCCTCAGCCTTTTGTAGGCGCTCCTTAATTGTTTCAGTAACACCCTTAGTCAAACTAGCATCATAGAAATCAATAGGCTTGGTATCCATTGTGGCAAGAATACTAACCATAGGTGGAAGATGAATATCTACACGGATCTTATGTGACTGAATAAGTGCGCGATATTCCTGAATAGACAGATTACCACCAAATAGTTTTAGAACAGAGCGACTCGGTGAGGGATGAATTTTACCCTGACAAGCCTCTCCATACACACGATATAGTAGAGCCAATTGTTCCCAACGAGTATGTGAATCCTGACGCATATCAAAAAGATAGGCACACGCACACTCAGGAGAGCAGAAATTACCAGTTACTTCTAGGTGTTCGCCAGTGTCACGAATGGGAAGAACCACAGGCCTATTCACAAATGTGTGACAGCACCAGAAACACGCCACATCAGTGCTTTCAGGAATAGTTTTTACTTCAGATGATTCCTTAAACTTTACTAGTAGCGTAGATTTAATATTGTAGTATTCTGTTGCTACTTCATTAGATCCAGTATTAGCTTGTTCTACAGCTGTTGATTCTTTAACAGGAACCTCTTCAGGAGTCACTTGCTGATTGGCAAATTGATATTCTTCAACACCCTCATAAAAAGGATTATCCGCATTACTATCATAGGGTTGGGCATCAATTGGTGGTGCAGGGTCATATACTAGTGGTAGGTCATTAGAACCAACATCCTTGCTCTGTAGTGGCAAATGAACAATTAGGGGGCGTTTAACTTCAGGGAGAAGATTTCCTTCAATACCATCAGGTCCTACAACTGCTACAACAGGAAACTGCTTTTTCTTACTTGTCTTCTTCACAGGCTTCTCCTCTTTAACTTCTTCTGACTTCGCGGCTGCAGCGCGTTTTCCACGACCTCTTCCACTCATTTAATAAGGCAACGCGCGCTTTTATTTAAGTTGTTTTATAATTTTTTAATAAAAAGGAATTTAAGGACATATTTTTTTAATACTAAAAGTAAAACCATATTTAGACAGTTAAAGAACTATTTATCGAATTTTCAATTATTTTACTAATATTAATATTTCGTATATAGTTATGATGGTCACTTCTAGTAAAATATTCATTTTTTATTCTATGCGATACATCATCATATGTAAAAGACGTTATATCTAAATATCTAATTTTTGGATTATTTAATGTAAATATAGCACTTTCTAGTTCTTTGTTAAAGTGTAAAGTTATTTGTGTTCTATCATAAATATTTGGTAATTTAGTTAAATGTAATTTTTTTTTCAAATTATCTAAATTTTGTTTTTCTAATTGGTTAATATGCGCATTTAATAAACCATTTTTTAAATGTGTATCATCTAAACAGGGTAATCCTACTGATAATATTATTATATTAGTATCATTAAAATTCTTAATAATAAAATCTAAATAATTACGTATTACTTCCAAGTTAACCTGTTTATAATCTATTAATGGATTTTCAAGATATTTATGAATATAAGAAAAATCTATATCAACCCCTCCAAATAAAAAATAAATGTTAGCGTATTCTTTATGTTTTGTATAATTAAGTATTTTATTATGATATTGTGAAATTGAATTGGGATTATTAAGTCCTTTTGCGCTACCAGCTGAGCATAACAAATGTTCTAAATTATTAACATTAATATTTTCAGAATGACTATCGCCAATAAGAAGATTCATATATTTACATTATTTGTATCTATTTAAATTCTATCTGGTTGTAACTTTTTAGAAAAGTATTCAAAAAGGGTTTAAGCCCAAAACATATCCTTTATAATAATATGGCGGTGGATACTTCTTTTTGGTGTGATAGGGTCCAAAAATGTTTCTCAATGTTTCTAAAAAACCCCCTTACTTTACAGCATTTACTACTATTTGGCCCACCAGGTTCAGGAAAAACAACAAGTGCCTCTTGGCTAGTCGAACAAATCTGGGGGAATAAAAAGTCTCTGATGTGTATTTCAATGAATGCAGCAGATGAGCGAAGTTTAGAATCTATTCGTCAAAAAGTCTTCCCATTTTTAAGAGTTGATTGGAGAACCCAAGATGAAAAATGGCCGAGATTCCTTATTCTAGATGAATGCGAGACACTAACAGAAGCAGCCCAGCTATCTCTACAGACTATTCTGAATTATGATCCCAAGGATATTTGTGTAATTCTTATTTGTAATTCACAAAGCAGAATTCATCCTAAATTGCGTCAAAGACTTCTCAAAATTAGGTATGATCCCCCAAATAGGAATAATCAAGTTGAAGATATTTTTATGGCTATTACCCGTGGTGATTTACGACAAACACTAAGAAAAACCGATATTGAAAAACGAGTATGGAAATATATTCATTGTCATCCTTCCCAAATATCTACTATTATTAAGGATAGTACAATAGATTTTCAAACTATTATTTCTGAGATTTTGCTCCTCTCAGACATTTTTTCGATTATGGATGATGAAATAATTAATAAGATAAATTTAATTTATCCACTAGTTACAGATAGTACAATTCTTTATGATGAGATAGAAAATCAGATTAAAAATATGATCGAAGTTTTTAGACTAAAATTTGAAACCAAATTCGGGACAATTTAAAGCAGGCCAAAATGTCCAACTACACCAAAACTGATTTAAGAATTTCCACGATGGTTATTACTGCGCATTGGGGAACGCAAATTAATTTAGATTCATTATTTAACTCCTTAAGGAGTGTAATTATACCAATGTGGTATCCTGATGTAGGTATTCTAAAGTTTGAACACAAAAATATGGTACTAGGAGCCAGTCATAAAGATATCTTTACAAATCGTAAAATTACATCAAAATCATTCTTCAATCAATCAACAATTGTTCTAAGAAGAAAGATTAATGAAGGGACAGATAATGAGGGATGGAAGGAGGTGAATGTAAAGTTGTTTGCGAATGGTGGCATTCAAATGACTGGAGTTACATCAGAGACTTTCGCAAGAGAAGCAATTGAATGGTTATTAGCTCTCATCAAGACTCTACCAGACTCTCCATTTGCAGAAACAGCTTCAATTGACCGCTTTTCAGTACAACTAATTAATACTGATTATGCACTAAATAAATTCATTAATCAAGATGTGCTTCATAAGATATTGATTAATGAATATAACTTGTTCTCAATGCTCGAAAAGACAATCTATCAAGGTGTTAATACAAAGTTCTTTTACAATTCAAAACATTCAGAGTCAGGCATTTGTCAATGTGAAAACTTCTGTAAAGGTCAAGGTTCTGGAGATGGTGAAGGTGAATGTAAGAGGATTACTATGAGCATCTTTCGTACTGGACGAATCATTATTACAGGAGCAAGAGAACTAAAACAAATTGAATCCGCATTTAACTTTCTAAATAGGGTATTTGATAAACATCATAAGGCAGTTCTTTATGAGCCTACAGGAGCTTAGAAGGATTGCGTTAAATACTACGGAACAGATTATTTTTAATTGACAGACCTAGAACATGGCTACCCCGGCTCCTAATACAACTCAAGCACTACAGGCACAACCACCCGCTTCTACGGAACCACTACCTGGCGCACAAACACTGCTACAAGCCTCTAAGATTGCTATTGAGCAAGACAGAGCTATTATGCTAGATTACTATCGCCAGACAGCTAATGGTACCGCATTCCTTGGCGAGGACCAAACTGATCCTAAAGATCGTATTCTGGTAAAATCCAAGGAGGAATTTACATCTCTGATTAAGAAACTGTATAAGGTTGGTGATGATTTCATTATTCTAACTGAAAACTCCTTATACATTGTATCAGGTAAGATTCAGAAGCGTAAGGTCAATCTGGCATCTCTGCAAGAAGCGTACGATGCGTCTCAGTAGATTACCGATAAAGATCATCTAGATATTTGGCAACTAACCACCCTAAACCAGTAAAAATAGTGTCAGATGCTTTATTTAAAAAATTATTAGGATGTGTTTTACCTCCTGGCCACCATTTAGTAAAGTATGTATTTATTAAATTCATACCTACTGGCGTATTTTCAATAAATTCAAACAATATATGTACAATCATTGTAATTAAGAATGAAATAGACCAAAAATATGCTACAATACCGACTGCGAAGTGTAATAAGGAGTACTGATCAACTGCCCGCAGTCCCATTCTCTCTTCTAATTAGAAATGAAAGTGAAGATAGGAATTACAGAAATTCTGTATCTTAGCATTTTTTTCACAGCACTTGCTGTATATTTTGATATTCATCGGGAGCATCACGTTCTTTCTTTTATAATTAATCACGTTATTGCCCTATTAATTGCCCTTCTCGTTAGTAAAGCAATATATCACCTTATTACTAATCGTAGGGGTTAAAAATCTCTATAGAGAATAAAATCGCCATAACTTATAAGATGGTACTATTTGTACATACTACACAAAATAAAAATGTTAAGGATATACTTAGAGACAAAGAGATTAAATCTTATGCTAAAACGAAAAGAGTAGGTATTGGCGAGGGTGCTAACATTATGAATCCCGATGCTGTTTTTCTTTCAGTAATATTTGATTATTTCAGAGTTGCCATTCCAAATTATAATAAAAGTACGTATTTTTTCTTTGATAAAACTGTTCTTACAACAAATAAACCCTCACATTATTGTAATTCTTGGGAATGGGGTAAAATCACAGAGGATTGTGTAAAGTACAAAAAATCAGAATCAGTAGATGATAATATTAAATCTTGGTCCAAATCATACAAAGCAAAAACAAAAGTAATTAAACGACCACAGAGTTTTATATTTGGACCATTTGAAAATTTTGACGGTGTTATGAATGAAATTATCTTTAAAGATAGTGTAAATTTTGATTCATTAGTTGGAATATATTCATATGATGCTAAATGGAAACACCCATTACTAATGACAACTCAGAATGAATTAAAACAATTTTTACAGAAGTATGAAATTAATGATGTAGATATTACACCTAAGAAACATTATTATATTCCATTTTCAATTAGTTGGACTGAGGAAAAGCACAAACAAGTAAATGATAAATGGCTATTATGGGCATCAAAACAGGATTACTCTAGCTCTGAACTTAAAAAGTGGAAAATACATTATAATCGCAGGAAAACACGTAAGAATATACATAAAAATTGATTGAGTTATAGTATATAAAATATAGTGTGTAAGATGTCGTCATTACAAGATGAAATCTATGAACCAGATGTAATTGTTCTAGGAGTATTTGGTAATACAAATAAAGTCTCAGAACAAGATCTCCAAGAGAATACTTTAAACTTGATTCTACAGGAATTAGGACGTACTCCAGATAAGGTACTAATTCCTACAGAAGGTAATTCATCAATTTATATTGAGTGTTGGGCAGAATCACTTCATATAAAGCGACAAATATTCCAACCAGATTGGGTCAGAAATGGGAAAATCGCGCAGATTCTACGAGATGATAGAATGGCTAAAGAATGTACGCACGCTTTAGTATTTCTACAAGCTCCTAGAGCGAAAGAGAAGTCCCAAAGGTTAGAAAAGTTTGCTGAAAAGTTATGTAAAAAAGGGAAAACCGTATTTACATCATCTCATAATCAGCAGCTGACTCAACTCGAGCTGTTGCATTCTTCACAGCCCCCATTGAAGGCTTCAGAGCCCGCTCGCAAATCAGATAGAGGAATAATGCAGATGTGGCAGAAATACCAAAAGAAAGCAGAATGTTAAAAATAACACCAATTAGCATTGCGAAGGACATTTTAGTGGTGGCAAAAATCCAAACACCGCCAAGTAAGGAGATAGCTGCCCAAACGGCGAAGATTATGAAGAAAACATAGAAATAGTTGCATAGAGTGCTATCAGGAATCTTATCGGTCCATTGGGGAGCGTTCATTTTTTTTCTATTTTATTAATTATATTTTTATTTACTAGATATTCAAAATGACAACTAAACTTATTATTCTTGCCGACAATGTTAAGGATAAGAATATAATTACACAAAGTTTATTACCGGATGTTTCTTACATCAATCTGTCTTCAAGGGATAGTGTCACGGTCTTTAGAGAAAAAATCGCATCTCTTGATTTAAGTAATCTTACAAATATTGGTGTAGTTTATGATAATACATCTGGGAGAGCACCATTTGTAGAATATACAGATGATGAGTTAGCTGAAGAGGATACATTGCAATGTACTACTCAAAATATTTTACCTGATATTGTATCATCTGAATGTTCATCAAGTAATTTGTCAGCAACAAGACAGAAATGTATAGAAAGAAGAAAAAATATCAAACCTATTAAAGAAAAATATGTATATGATACACCGCCTGTATATGATACATCATCTTTAAATGACACACCTAATATTTCTACTGATTATGTTGGTTATACTAATATTATAACAGCATTTCATAAAAGTACTAAACACTTCTCAGATGGGTTTTTAACAGTAATTAATGAAATTAAATCTAATTCTAATCTTAATACAATTGATATTATATCTTGTAATACACGAGATAATCAGCAATTTAGTGAATTATTAGAAAAGGGTATTACAGTAAGATATTCAACAAATATTACTGGTCAAGGCGGTGATTGGATATTAGAATCACATAATGTAAATGTAACACCAATCTACTTTACAGATAATATAACTACATATCCCTATAGACTAGGGGCTCTAACGCCAAGTGAGATATCTCCAGGTTTATATGCTATTGCTAACGCGGATAATTTATATTGGCTTATGACTTATACATCAAATTCAGGTCTAGCACCAAATCTATCAAGTACTTTTACTATTACAGCTGATATTGATATGAATGATGTTACAGGTGGAGGACCATCTGTATTTCCAACACAGTCTATTGGTAAATTTGCTGGAGGCGCAGAATTTACTGGTATTCTATATGGAAATGATAGAACAGTAAGAATTCGTAATATTAATTTTTCAAATCCTATAATATTTCCAGCATTAACTGGTTTTATGGGTTTTTTTGGAAATTTTGGAATTAATGGGAGTTCATTCACAACAGGATATGTTGAGAATTTAATAATTCGTTATACAACAAATATATTTACATTTGGAACATTATCACTTCCTTTAACAACTGCTAATAATTTTTATGGACTACTATGTGGTATTATGAGATCAGGTACATTTAAAAATTGTAGAGTGGAGTTTGATAATGATAATCTAGTTGCAATGTCGTATGTATCAGGACCTGGAGCTACAAATAATAATAATATAGGAGGATTAATAGGAAGGAAACAGCTTACATCATTAGTTGAAGATTGTTCATTAGTTACAACTGGTGATTTTGCTATTCAAGTATCATCATTTAGAACGTGCGTTGTTGGAGGTGTAATAGGTATTAGTGGATTTAGTATAGTGTCAAATCCAGATATTGGTATTTTTAGAACTAATTTAAATATTGGAGGAAATTTATCAATTCAGGCAGCTATAAATGATAATGGTGCTATTTTAATAGGAGGATATGCTGGGATACATGTTAATTATACAGCTAATACAACTATTGTACGTGTTATTGATAATTGTAATATATATTGCAATAATTTATATATAAATGATAAGCATATAAGACCTTTAGTATCTATTGATAATGCAGTCCTATGTGGTGGATTTATTGGATCAAATGAAGGTAATGTTGATATTGGTAATTGTAGAATTAACACTAATGAATTAGCTATAGAATTTGATCAATGTAGTAGAAAATATATTGGTGGATTTATTGGACAAAATCTAACAGATAATAATCCAGCTCAAGAATCAATTATTACAGATTGTACTTTAAATGCTACTGATTTATCTATTATAATTAATAATACAATTTTTAACAATATAAGTCGATTAGGTGGATTTAATGCATTAAATGCAAATTCTAATACATTTATTGATTATTGTATAGTGAATGTTACAAATTTAAATATGTCTATAGATAGTTCAAATCTAGAAGGTGATATTCGTTTAGGATGTATTATTGGTGATAATGATAATGGATCAGCTAGTTTTATAAATTCAACCATAGGAAACGCATCAATAAATATTGCAAATTCTAATTCATTTATTAATTTTGGATGTTTTATCGGTAATAATAATAACTCAACTACGGACAATTGTAATACAACTATAGGATCTATAACTTTTCAAAATACTGCAACTTCTAATCTTTTATGGATAGGTGGTGTATTTGGTATAATATCACAAGGAACTAATATTTTTGATAATACTACAAATATTAATACAGCATCATTCATAGGTCGATCAACAAATGAAGCATTTATAGGTGGTCTAGCTGGTGCTATATATGATATTGCTGGATTACAGGGATGTATAACAACTATAGGCGGATCATCGTATATAGAAAGTGCAGCTATTAGTAATAATATTGCATTGGGATGCTTACTTGGTGTTAATTTTTCAAGTGGCCCTGTACTAAATAATACAATAACTTATGGTAATAATCTAACATTAAAAGCAAATCAGGATAGCGGAACAATAAATGTAAATAGTACTGTAGGACTAGGAAATATATTAGATTCATCTAATTCTATTATTTTTGTAGTATATCCCTTAATATTTAATTCTGTTTCAAATGGAACGGGTATAATAGTAAATAATACACCACCTCCATATTTAATACAGCCTCAAAAATACACAATAAATGTTAATAATCAGTATAATATTGATTTATCAGATATTACATTATTTTTCTATTTGTATCAAGCACCTATTAGTCCTCCACAGAAATCTTGCTGTGAAGCTAATGTATGTAATGCAAATCCAGTAGTAGCAAATTATGATAATAGAAATGTAGTGGTTAATATGGGTGGCCAAACATTAGTGTCAGCAGTAAATGATTTCTACAGAGCAGCTGCAACTAATCAACTTCGTCCAAATGCTCAACCAATATTTAAAACATATCAGCAAATGATGGACTGGAAGCAACGACAGAATCGTCGTTAAGCCATTAATTTTATCAAACTAGTATATAGAAATGGCAAGAAAAACAAGACGCGCCTCATCCCGGAATATGAAACACAGTCGCAATAGCAGAAGACATAGTCGCCGTCGTAGCACTCGTCGCCGCGGTGGAATGGCTCCTGTAAGCTATCACCTATCTGGTAGCTGGCCCTCTCGTATGTCCCTAGGACAAGGTGCTGATTATTTCCAATATCATAAGGGACAACACGGCGGTGCTGCTCCTTTCCCTGGATCCATTGGTCAAATGCTACCTGACGCACTTCGCCCGGCCGCTCACATTGGTGGAATTGATAAGGCAATTGCTGATGTAAGAGGTCTGAAGGATCAGGCTGGTGGTAAGCGTAAGAAAAGCCACAAGAAAAGCCACTCCAAGAAGCATTCCAAAAGACACTCTAGAAAACATCGTAGAACTCATAGACGTCGTAGAGGAGGTGCTCTAGGTTATGCTCCTTTCCCTTCAGCTGGAATGCTACTCAGCTCTCCTAAGGCCTATGCTGAGGCTGGTCTAAATCCTGAATGGAAGACTGCTGTAGAATTCACTGATGCTGATATTCGTGCTAAACAATAAAGCGTGCAAAAATAATTATGAATTAAAAATTTAATAAATTAAATGGAAGTTTATTTATCAGATTTTTTACCAAAACTTAAATTACTATCAGGTCTAAATTGTACTGTTTATCTAAATAACTGGGATGCTGGATTTGGTTCAGCATTAGCTTGTTTAGTTGATAATATAATTGCCTTTAAAAAATATAATGTTAATATAATTCCACAATGGAATAAGATTACAAGTGGATTTAAA
>JACCDO012182008.1_pt1 | contig 10190 bp, 10 predicted proteins | sample 7446101 | NCBI WGS metagenome assembly JACCDO01 (sample SAMN15323440, study PRJNA562643) | freshwater metagenome | isolation source: river surface water | place: USA:Blue River Watershed | collected 2017-08-16
CATGAGTTAAGGGTAAGCCGAGAGTGCGCTACAGGACGATACGCTCGCCGAGTTTCGGCGCTTTGCTATCTAGCAGTAATTGGCTGTGAATGCGTTCGCTGAATACATCAGCTGCGCCGGCTTCGCCGTGCACCACAAAAACTCGGCCAGGCTTTTCTTCAGCCGACTTTAACCACTCGATTAGTTCATCGGCGTCGGCGTGCACAGAGAACGATTGCACCTGTTCAATCGATGCCTTCACCGGCACGAATTCCCCGTGCATTTTTACCTCTTCAGCCCCATCAGCCAAACTACGGCCACGTGTACCAATGGCTTGATAGCCCACGAGAATCACAGTGTGCTTTGGGTTTGGCAACATGTCGCGCAAGTGATGAACCACGCGACCGCCAGTGCCCATTCCACTCGCCGAAATAATGATGCAAGGAGTAGTTGGGTTATTGACTGTTTTTGATTCATCAACAGTAAGTAATTGGTGCAAGTTGCCGGCATCGAATGGATCTTTGCCTTTCCAGATTGCGACGATGTCGTCACGAACCTCAGGTGATGCTTCATTGATTGCTTGGCGATAGAAATCCAAAGCTTTGAGCGCCATCGGCGAGTCTGCGAAAATTGGCAGATTTGGAATCTTGCCCTGCTCAACCAATTCGCGCAAGCGAATCAAAATAACTTCTGTTCGGTCCACAGCAAAAGCCGGAATCAAAATCGAACCACCGCGCTGAATGGTGCGGTTTATGGCATCTTCAAAATTGGTGGTTGTTGATTCGTGTTCACGGTCACCGTATGTTGATTCGGTAACGATGACATCAAATTTTCCGGCCGGGATATCGGCCGGCGCCTTAAGCAATGGGTGCTCGTTTCGCCCCAAATCTCCGGTAAACAAAATTCGCTTGCCAAAGAATTCAACCTCGACAAACGAAGAACCAAGAATGTGACCACCTGGATGGAACGTCACAAAGGTTTCCTCAGCCACCTTTACCTTGGTGAGATAGTTCTCGACCTGAAAAACTGAGATTGCCTTTTGGGCATCCATTTCGTCATAAAGAGCCTTTGGTGGATTGTGCTTGGAAAACCCCTTCTTGGCAGCCCAGGCAGCATCCTCGGTTTGAATGCGGGCGGAGTCGCGCAGGATTACGTCGGCCAGTTTGGCTGTGTATTTAGTGGCATGTACCTTGCCGGAAAAGCCGTCCTTGACGAGTTTTGGCAGGTAACCGCAGTGATCCAGGTGTGCGTGGGTAAGCACCACCGCATCGATTTCGGTTGGATCTACCCCAATTGGGTTCCAATTTTTGAGTCGTAGTTCTTTGAGCCCTTGGAACATGCCGCAGTCCACCAATACTTTGGTGCCCCCAGATGTAAGCAGGAATCGACTTCCAGTTACTGTACCGGCTGCCCCTAGAAACTCAATTGCAATTTCGCTCATACGCCGAGTCTAGGCTGGAGATATGCAAGCTGGAATGGTCAAACGCAATTGGTTTTTACTGGTTAGCGTTCTTGCACTCATTCTCGGTTTCGCAATTTCAGAATATTTCTTTCTGGCAGGCGCAGCCACTGGCCTTGCGCTCTCACTAATTTGGACATACCGTGCACTGCGTCACAAAGAATTTGGTAGTGATTCACTCGCAGCTCTAGCCATCGTTGCAGCCACACTTACTGGTGAATGGATTGCGGCGGCCATCATCGCACTGATGCTTGCTAGTGGTCGAGCGCTTGAAGATTGGGCAACCGGAAAATCAAATCGTGAATTGAAAAGCTTGCTTGATCGCGCACCAAGAAATGCGCATCGAATTAGTGCTCAAGGACAGCAAGAATTAGTGACGCTTGAGAGCATCAACTTAGGTGATCACATTCGCGTGCTGTCTGGCGAAGTAGTTCCTATCGATGGAAAGTTGCTGACCCCAGCCGTACTAGATGAATCTGCATTGACCGGAGAGCCGTATCCGGTCACTCACGAAGTCGGCGCTGAAATTGCATCTGGCGTACTGAACAGTGGTCACACACTCGAACTAACAGCAACTAGCACTTCGGAGCACAGCACCTACTCAAACTTGATTCGATTAGTGAGACAGGCTTCTGCCGAATCGGCAGACACGGTACGTTTGGCAAATCGTTGGGCCGTTTGGTTTATCCCATTCACTATCGTGGTTGCCCTTGCCGTGCTGGTTATCGGTCAAAACCAAGCGGCCGCGGTAGCAGTACTGATTGCAGCTACTCCTTGCCCGCTCATCCTCGCGATCCCAGTCGCCATCATCTCTGGAATGTCGAAGTCATCAGCACGCGGAGCCTTGATCAAGGGCGGTAAATTCCTCGAACTCTTAGCGAACGCTAAGACGGTGATGCTCGATAAGACTGGAACCCTAACCAGGGGTGGGGCTGTGGTCACCACAATCGAGACCGCACCGGGACTGGACTCCAGCGAATTGGCACTATTGGCTGCCAGTGTTGAGCAGCACAGCCCGCATCCAGTAGCCAGAGCAATCGTGGACTATGCCGAAATGCTCGATGTAGAGCTTGCCGAAGCCACGGATATTGCCGAGGACCACGGTCACCAAATTTCCGGAACGGTACTTGGAAAAAGGATTATCGTTGGGCAACCAGAGCTACCACTGCCGAGCTGGAGTAAAACTACTTCGGCTCTTCTTGTGTCTATCAAAGTCGATGGCCAAGTGGCTGGTATTTACGGACTAGATGATCCGCTTCGTGACGACGCAATTGAAACAATTCAGAATCTTCGCAAGCTAGGTATTGAGAAAATAGTTTTGGTTTCCGGTGATCGCGAAGAAACTGCAAATTTGGTTGGCCTTGAAATCGGCGCCGATGAAATCCATGCTGGCTGCACTCCAGAATCAAAATTGCGTATTGTGAATCAAGAGCGTGAGCAAACCAAAGGTTCGGTACTGCTCGTTGGGGATGGAATTAACGACGCCCCGGCTCTTGCAGCGGCAACTGTTGGAATTGCAATGGGTGCTCGTGGAGCTACCGCTGCCAGCGAGGCTGCGGATGTCGTGATTATCGAAGATTCAATCAAGCACCTAGCCTCGGCAATCGATATCTCCAAGGCAGCTTTCACGAAAGCAAAACAGTCTGCAGGGTTTGGAATGATTCTCGCAATTGCCGCAATGTTCGGAGCAGCATTTGGAATTTTCAACGCCACTGAGAGTGCCATTCTGCAGGAGCTGATTGACGCCTCGGCAATCCTTTGGGCACTAACCCCGCTCGCATTAAAAATCAAGAAAGAGAAGAACTAAACATGGCTCGCGAACACACTCAGGCCGAGACCAAGCGCCAGCATGCAACAGACCTCGGAGCACTAGCCGCAATCTCCAATCTTCAAATTTCAGCCCTTCAGGTTAGAAATCAGCTCGAACGATCAGTTCTGGACAATCACGGCCTAACCTGGGCCGGGTTTGTCACTCTCTGGGTGGTTTGGGTCTGGAAATCCCCGGAAGCCCGCCAGGTGGCTGGTGAAACTGGACTTGCCAAGGCAACCCTCAGCGGTGTGCTGAATACCTTAGAGGCGAGCAAATTGATTACTCGCAAGCAAAGCAAGGACGACCGCCGCATCATCTTGGTGTCACTAACTACCAAGGGACAAAAGTTGATTGAGAAGGTTTTCCCGGAGGTAAACCAATCAGCAATAGAGATAACCGCGCACGTCGGCAAAGAAAACCTTCGTGATTTGGCTAATTTCCTAAGCGCGCTTAGCTAATCTGGCGGCGAATTTCATCGAGCACTTCCATGCTCTCGATGGTTGCTTCCAGCGGGTGTTCTTCACACTCGAGCTTTCCATCGAGAATCGCCTTGGAAACCGTTTGTAGCATGTGGGCATAACCCGCGCCTTTGGTTTCATAGGCTACACGTTCACGAATTGGCGGCTGCTGTCCGTTTGGAATTACCAAATCGAGTTCGCGCGCGTTCCAGAAAGACCCGACGAGCTCAACCGAGTGCTTAGAGCCCACCACGCGTGCACCAAATCCCTGCCAAGAAATTAAAGATGATACTCCGTGACCAATGACGCCATTTTCAAAGAGGAAGGTTGTGTCTGCGTGTGAGTCTGCGCCATCTTCGAAGCGTCGTCCGATAGTGGTTTGACTCTTGATTGGTGACCCTGCCCACCATCGATTAACCGTAGTGGTGTAAACACCCTGGTCGAGAGTCGTTCCGCCACCCAATTCGTTTTTGAAAAGTCGGTGATCGTTGTTGTATGGCGGATTAAATCCAAAATGAGCTTCAATACTGACGAGGTCGCCAATTTCCTTAGTCTCAATCATTTTCTTGACAGCATTGTGGAGCGGAAGGAACTTCGTCCACATGGCTTCCATCAAGAACAAACCTTTGCTCTTGGCTAGCACGACTAACTCTTTGGCCTCTGCCGCATCCAGCGTGAAGGCCTTCTCAACCAGCACGTGTTTACCGGCTTCCAGTGCCGCCTTTGCCATAGCGAAGTGCTCTGAGTGTGGCGTGGCCACGTAAATGACATCGATTTGATCATCGCTCAACGCTTCTTTGTAGCCAAGCGCTTTGGCCTGAATGTTGAATTCCGCAAGGCGAGCAGCAGCCTTACTTGGTTCGCGGGAAACTAGTGCATAAAGCTCAGTGTTATCGGCAAGTGCAAAATCGTTAAGTATGAGTTCGGCCATAAAACCGGTGCCAACCATGGCCCACTTCAAATTAGTCATGCGGTAAGGCTAATTCATAAAAAGTACTGGCGAGCAAGAATATGGCCAACCCGGTAATCAATATTCCGCCGATGCCTACGATGGTCGCCAGTCTTCCAGTCTTAGAGAAAATCCAGTTTCGTGCAACCGACGCACTCAAGCTGTATGCAGCATCGCCTAGGTTTCCCATGATTTCAAAAATGATTCCAAGCACCAGGAATTGCAATGTGAAATTTGCTCCCGGCTCTACGAATTGAGGCAGCACGGCAAAAAAGAAGACCGCAACTTTTGGGTTACTAAAACCAATCAGGTAGGCATCGCGAGCAATTTTCCAAGTAGGACTAGATGATTTATTGCCAGCCTCAACTTCGGCGTTTTTTTCAGCCAACTGCAGCTCGTCATTCTTTCGATGCCTGATTGACTGAATACCCAAATAGCCAAGATATATGGCTCCAACCACTTGAATGATGTGCAGCGCAGCTGGAATAGAAGCTAGGAACGCACCTAAGCCAAATGCAACCGCGAGCATCCAAGTGCTGTGGCCAAGACTGTTAAACAGCACCGTGATCAACCCGGCTTTGCGCCCGTGAGAGAGTGTCCGCCCGATGATGAACATTACCGATGGGCCAGGTATCGCCACGAGAGTGAAAGAGGTGGCTAGGAAGGCCAACAATAGCGGGGTGCTTGGAAACATTAGGCCCATCCTAAAACGTTACGCAGTAGAGCCGCCACAAGTGCCGCGGCAGCGACCGCAACGATAAATGGTGCCTTTCGCCAGTAGAGCAGCGCCGCGACCGTTAGCGCAGGAAGACGCGAATCCAATACGAGTGACTGACCAACCGCGAAAGTTTGCACAGCGGTAAGTGCAGCCAAAAGCGCAACCGTTAACTTGCCAGCAAAGGCAACTACTTCTTCTTTTTCAGCGAATCGTTTCGGCAGAGCAAAGCCAATTATTTTCCATGAGTAAACCGCAATGGAACCAATGATGATTGCAATCCAGAAGTTATCCATGCTGATCCCCCTGCAAATGCTTTCCGATTGCGGTGCGTTTCAGAACGTAAATCAGAACTACGGCTATCGGTGCGCCAACAATCACAGGAATTCCGCTTGGCAAAACTGGCACCAGCATCAAAGTCAATGCAATCGCAATTAGCGCAGTCAGGTTTGCCTGCAAATGCTTCAATCTTGGCCAGACCAATCCAAGGAACGCAGCGGCAGCGGCAGCGTCAAGACCCCAAACCGATGGATCTGACATTGCAGAACCAAGCAAGGCACCGACCAATGTGAATGCATTCCAGAAAACAAAAACACTGGCGCCGGTTAGCCAGAAACCTAGCTTTGAATTCTTTGGGCTGTCCTGGCTAGCAGATACAGCATTTGATTCATCGATGGTCAGTTGTGCTGCAAGAAGTTTGATGAGTCCGGTCAGATGCAACACACTATTGAGGCGCAACGCATAGAAGCCGTTGCGAATGCCAAGCAACCAAGCAGAAATAATCGCCGGGACTACTCCGATTGGACCGCTAGCTGCAAGCACCCCGATGACCGCAAACTGCGATCCACCGCTGAACATAAGCAGGGAAAGCACCTGCGCTTGCCAGACTGTAAGTCCAGCGGCGGTAGCTAAAGCGCCAAATGAAATGCCGTAAAGGCCAGTAGCCAAACCAACTCCGACCGACATCGAAATGACCGATGACCGGCCTGGCTGCGTTGACATCCCTCCAGCCTAGGCGGTTTTGACGGTCAAGTATCGCTTGCGCAACAGCACCAGAGTGGTAGCCGTCGCAGCTAAACACAAGACTCCAGCCGTCATCCAGGCAATAAAGTAGGAGCCATCGACAACACGAATCCAACCGGCAAATGATGCCGCAATCGCGGCACCAACCATGTGCGCGCTGAATATCCAGCCGTAAATCACAGCTGAGACTTCCAAGCCAAAGTATCGACGACATAACTCGACAGTAGGCGGAACGGTGGCAATCCAGTCGAGACCGTAGAAAACCACAAAGAACAACAAAGGTGGATTCACCTCGGGTGCCAAAACAAATGGCACGGTGAACAAGGAAATTCCACGTACTCCGTAATAGATGGCGAGCAAAATAATCGGGTTATAACGGTCGGTCAACCAACCTGAAGCAATGGTTCCGATGATGTCGAAGATTCCGACCACGGCAAGCAAACTTGAAGCGGTAGTCAGCCCCATTCCGTGATCGTGCGCTGCCGGAATGAAGTGAGCGCCAATTAATCCGTTGGTAGTCCAACCACAAACGAAAAACGTACTTGCAAGTGCCCAAAATGGAAATGTTTTGGAGTACTTAAATAGCGCCTGGAAATTTCCACGCATTGTGGCAGGAGCTTTTTGAGCATCCTCAATTGATGCGATTGCGCCAAACGGAAGTTGTCCAACAATTTCTGGGCGTTCTCGGAAAAATAAACCAAACAACGCAGCGACGATCAACGCAAAGCCCGCGATGACAAAAACAGCAACTCGCCAACCAGAGCTCTCAACGAGGTTTGAAACTAAAGGTAGGAATACTAGAGAGCCAGAAGCATAAGCCGCTGAAAAAATCCCGGTAACCAGCCCTCGGCCTTTTACAAACCAACGACTGGCCACCATCGCTCCACCGACCAAGGCGAGTGCCCCAGTGGCAATACCAACAAGAAGCCCCCAAAGCACCACCAGTTGCCAGACTTCGGTCATAAACACGGTCAGACCACTACCCAGAGCAACCAGAGCCAAGGCCAAGGTGCCAACTTTACGAATTGAGTATTTGGCCATGACCGTGGCGGCAAAGGGAGCAGTTAATCCATAAACCAACAGGTTTACCGACATTGCTAAAGACGTGTCAGAGCGTGCCCAATCAAATTCTTGTTCAAACGGTTGAAATAAAACTGATGTGGTTGATCGGAATGCGGCTGCTCCAAGCAGTGCAAAGAAAGTTACAACAGCAACTGGTATTGCCCAGTTCATTTTAGATTTGATCATTATCGAATTTGACAGAATCGATCGACGGCATCTTTTGGACCCGCCAGAATCATCCAGTCGCCTTTCGAAATTATTGTGTCTGGAGTAGCCGCTGCATACGCCGAGTCACCGTGGCTGGTGGCAACGACCAGCACTCCATATTTTCCACGTAAGCCTAATTGCGTAAGCGACTTACCTTCGAAACTTGAAGCAACTGCAGTCTTAGCCATCACGAAACCCTGATCGATTTCGACATAGTCAAGCTGATCTCCACCAACCTGGTGCGCAATACGTCGACCCATGTCGCTCTCAGGAAAAACTACGTGATGAACCCCGAGTTGCTTGAGAATTCTTCCGTGGGCATCGGTATCCGCCTTTGCCCAAATTTCTCTAATCCCCATTTCAAGCAGCAAAGAGCAGGTCAGAATGCTCGCTTCGATGTTGGTTCCGATTGAAACCATGACTCTTTCAAAGTTCTGAATATTTACTTCATTGAGTGCCTGGCGAGAAGTGCTGTCTGCCTGGATTGTTTGAGTGATGTCCTCGCTATAGCGCTGCACCAATTCTTCACTGAAATCTATTCCGAGTACATCGTGACCGGTGTCTACCAACTCAATTGCCAGTGCCGAACCAAATCGACCCAAACCGATAACCGCAACCTGATGGCTTGAAGCTTGATTTCTTTTAGCCAATGGTCAGCCTTTCTTTAGGGAACTGTGTGAAGCCCTTGCCAATTCTTACAGCAAGTGAGCTGGCGACCAACGCTGGACCCACGCGTCCAATAAACATCAGAAGCATAATCAGAAGCTTGGCTGGTTCCGGGAGGTTTGCTGTGATACCGGTAGACAAGCCGGTGGTGCCCAAGGCCGAAGATGCTTCAAAGAGTAGCTCGTCCGTAGAAAAGTCAGTAATTAGCTGAAGCAGGAGCACTGAACCGATCAAAAGCGCGCCATACAGGAATAGCAGTGTGATTGCCTGCCTGTGTAAAGCCCTTGAAATGCGCCGTTTACCGATATTCACTGCCTGCGCACCGCGAATTTCACTAAGCACAATAAATACCAAAACAGTGATGGTGGTTACCTTCAAACCACCAGCTGTGCCGCCGCTACCGCCACCGATAAACATCAAAATGTCCATCCCCAGCCAGCTTTCGCGAGCCATCTGACCGATGTCAACTGCGTTGAACCCACCACTTCGAGGCATCACCGAAAGGAAGAAAATATTCAGAAGTTTGTGATGCCAAGATAACTCACCAATAGTTTTCGAGTTATTCCACTCAAGTACTCCAAAGTAAACCATTCCAACCGCAATCAAGATTGCGCTTGCGAAAACGACAATACGACTAGTCAGAGACCAATGCAGAATGCCTGCGAATCGAGTTTTAATTTTGCGATCTTTGGCTGACTTGTAAATATGGCGACCTACTTCCAGCAAAACAGGAAAACCTACCGAACCTAGAATCACCTGAACACTTATCGTGAGCATAATCACGTAATCGGTGTTGAATTGCATCAAGCTATCGGAAAAAAGACTGAAGCCTACGTTATTAAATGCTGAAACCGAATGGAAAAATCCATTCCAAAGCGCATCACCAAAGTTGTAACCGTGCTTAACTAAAAACTGAGCAGTGAGTATCAGGGTTCCAATTGATTCAATGACAAAACCAACTAACGCAATTCTTAGAAGCACTCCGCGAATGTCACCTCCGGCAAGTGCGCGATGTTCTTCGGTGGATACCAGCGTGGCGCGCATGCTGACTCGTCGAGCCACAACCAAGGCAAGCAAAGCGGTAAAAGCCATGATGCCGAACCCACCAATTTTGAACAGCACAAGTATTACTGCGTGACCAAAAGGAGTCCAGTAAGTTTCTGAGTTTTCAACCGTAAGGCCATTTACACAAAGCGCGCTGATGGCAGTAAAAGCGGGGGTGATGCCGAAACCATATTTTCCGGATGCCTGCGAGATTGGCAGGCTCAGCAAAGTGGTACCAATCACTATCAAAAAGGTGAAAGCCGCCGTAATAATCTGAGCCGGACGAAATAGACGCACCGCACGAGACATGTGTTCATCCTTCCGCTTTCGAGCCACCTGTGGGAATTGAACCCACGACCTGCTCTTTACGAGGGAGCTGCTCTACCAACTGAGCTAAGGCGGCGTTACCTCCACCTATTTTGTCAGAACTAGCTCAGATGAGCCTTTTTGGCCAAATTGGCGATGTGGTTCTCCACCAAGGCTGTGATCAGGGTGATGCTAATAGCCAACGACGTCGTGAAAACGATGAAGTAGTCCTCTGTCAGGAATGCGTAAACTAGCCAGCACGAAGTTGATGCCAAGGTAATCAGAAGCGATGGGATCGAAACTGCAGAAACCATAGCCGTATGTCGGTTCAGCCAACTTTTAACCAGCTGAGGGACACGGTTGGCGGTCAGCGCAGCCAGAATAATGCTCGAGATGATGCCAGGCACAATCGTGATCAAGTATCCCCAGGTAAGCCCGCCGAGAAGAATAAGGATCCAATTCTTAAGGGTGTTGCCCTTAACAGCGGTGACCACAAGAGCAGTGGTGATAAA
>JACCDO010396349.1_pt1 | contig 10188 bp, 12 predicted proteins | sample 7446101 | NCBI WGS metagenome assembly JACCDO01 (sample SAMN15323440, study PRJNA562643) | freshwater metagenome | isolation source: river surface water | place: USA:Blue River Watershed | collected 2017-08-16
CATTATGATTGCTCCAAAAGGGCCTGGTCACACAGTTCGCTCAGAGTATCTTAAGGGTGGTGGCGTTCCTACATTAATTGCGATTTATCAAAACAAATCTGGCAAAGCTAAAGATATCGCGCTTTCATACGCTGCAGCAAATGGTGGCACCAAAGGTGGTGTAATTGAAACTGATTTCCGTGAAGAAACTGAAACTGACTTATTTGGTGAACAAGCTGTTTTATGCGGCGGTGCAGTTGAGCTTGTTAAAGCAGGTTTTGAAACCTTAACTGAAGCAGGTTACGCACCAGAGATGGCTTATTTCGAATGCTTACATGAACTTAAACTCATTGTAGATTTAATGTATGAAGGTGGAATTGCTAACATGAATTATTCCATCTCAAACAATGCTGAGTATGGTGAATATGTTACTGGTCCAAGAGTAATTGGTAATGAAGCCAAATTAGCAATGAAAGAAGCTTTGAAAAATATTCAAAATGGTGAATATGCAAAACGCTTTATTCTTGAAGGAAAAACAAATTATCCAGAAATGACGGCGAGAAGAAGACTTAATGCTGAACATCCTATTGAAAAAGTTGGCTCACAATTAAGATCGATGATGCCTTGGATTGCTAAAAATAAGCTTGTAGATCAAAGTAAAAACTAGCTTCATGGCAAAAAAAACTTACCCTATCATTGCAAAAGAAGGCTGGCCATTCTTAATAGCATCCGTTGTTATATCAGCGTTCGTATTTAATATATGCGCTCTGTGGTCAATTCCTCTTTGGATCGTCTCATTATTTATTCTGCAATTTTTTAGAGATCCGAAAAGAAATACGCCCTCTAAGAAAAATATGGTGGTATCGGCAGCTGATGGCAAAGTAATTGTCATTGAAAAATGCAAAGACGAGTATCTTAATAGACGTGCAATTAAAGTCAGCGTCTTTATGAATGTCTTTAATGTTCACTCAAATAAAAGTCCGATCAAATCAATCATTATGAATAAGTGGTATTTTCCTGGAAAATTTCTGAATGCAGCTTTATCAAAAGCTTCATTAGAGAACGAAAGATGTGCGCTTCACCTTAAAACCAAAGAAGGCTTTGATATTACTTGCGTTCAAATTGCAGGCTTAATTGCGAGAAGAATTTTATGCTACGTTAATAAAGGTGATGCATTGGAAGCTGGCGAAAGATATGGTTTTATAAGATTTGGTTCGCGCGTAGACTTATATCTACCTATCAACTCAAAGATAAAAGTTACTTTAGGCGAAAAAGTTTTTAACGGCGAAACAATTATTGCTGAATTAAAAAAATAGATTAATTATCTATAAATATACGAAGTTCGTTTAACGCCAACCTATACACATCTCTCTTAAATTCAATTACTTCATTAAGAGGCATCCAGTAATCATGCCATCGCCATGCATCAAATTCAGGCTTTTTAGTATTTCCTAAAAAAATATCAGTATCTTGGCCCTTCATTCTTAATAGATACCATATTTGTTTTTGCCCTTTGTAAGTACCTCTAAAATTTCTTCGAAGCCATTGCGATGGCACTTAATATTTCAACCAGTCTTTTGTTCGGCCAAGTATTTCTACATGATGCGGCTTTAATCCGACTTCTTCCATAAGCTCTCGATACATAGCCTCTTCAGGCGCTTCACCTTTTTGAATGCCACCTTGAGGGAACTGCCATGCATGCTCTTGTGTACGCTTCGCCCAAAAAACCTGATTCTCAGCATTACAAATCACAATGCCGACATTTGGCCGATAGCCATCTTTATCAATCATAGAAACACCTTAAGAATTGCATCAATTTTTTTATTGATTTAGTTTAAATAAAAGCCAGAATTAAAGCTAGAATCTATTAAGAAAAAATGGAAAAAATATGACTTTTAAAAACTTTATTTTACTTATTTTCTTTATATTTTTTAGTGCATGCTCCAGTGCGCCGATAGCGTACATTACAAATCAAGGCTCTAATACAGTCAGCATCGTTGATATTAAAAAGAAAAAAGTTAAGCAAGAAATTTCTGTAGGTAAAGGTCCTGTTGGTATTGCTATTGCTTTAAAACAATCCTATGCCTTTATTTCAAATGCTAATGACAGCTCTGTAACTGTTTTAGATCTTAAACGCAATGAGATTATTAAGACAATCAAAGTGAATGGAACGCCAGTTGGCATTACTAAATCAACTAACGAAGAGTATATCTATGTGAGCGATTGGTTCAATAGTGAAATTTTTACGATCGAAACAAAATCATTAACGGTGATTAATAGAGTGGCGGTTGGGAAATCTCCGTCTGGGATGATATGTGACACAAAAGGAAAATATCTTTTTATTTCCAATCGCGACGAAAATACGGTTGAAATATACAGTCAATCAGATTTAAGTCTTGTTAAGAAAATTAAAGTAGGCAATCACCCGTATGGTGTATTTGTTAAAAAAGACTTACTTTTTGTTGTTAATGTTTTGGATGATTCGATATCTATTATAAATACCCAGTCATTTGCGACAGAAACTATTAAAGTTGGCGATCACCCTTATGGCGTAGTATCTGATATGAATAATCAATTTGCCTTTGTCACAAATACTCAAGATGATAATGTTAGCGTTATTGACCTTCAGGCAAGCAAAGAAATCCGAAAGATTAAAGTGGGTGGAAATCCAGAAGGCATTGATATTGATGATAAAGATAATCTACTCATAACTTCAAATTGGAGAAGCGACTCTATTTCAATCATAGACTTAGCAAAGCAAGAGTATCTCTATGAGATTAAAACAGGCAAACAAAGTAGATCTTTTGGTCAATTTATTAAAATTGACTAATGTTATACATAAAAACAATTTATAATTAACGAGTTAATTAAACACTAAAGGTCTTAATTCAAATGAAAAAAATTATTACTAGTATTTTCCTTATTTTTATATCCTTCAATGTATTTGCGCATGGTCCATCACCTCAAAAAGTTGAGAAATCAATTACAGTCAATGCGTCACCTGATAAAGTTTGGGCAATCGTTAAAGATTTTGGGGGTATTCAAAAATGGGAGCCTCTTGTTACTGATAGCAAAGTAGAAAAAAAGGGTGAGGATACTTTAAGAACGCTCACATTAAAATCTGGCGGCAAAGTCATTGAGAGACTTAAAGGCATCGATGAAGAAGCTATGAAGTTAAAATATGAAATCGTAGAAGGTGCAATCCCGGTAGCTGATTACAATTCATTTATTATGGTAGCAAAAGGTTCTAATCCTAATGAATCAACTGTAACATGGGTAGGTCGCTTCTATAGAGTTTATAAACTGAACCCTCCGATTCCAGCTGGTCAAGATGATGAAACAGCAATTAAAGCTGTAACTGAAATTTATGATGCAGGACTTCCAGGCCTTAAGAAGTTAGCTGAAGCCAAATAACATAATTTATGTAGAAAAAAGCAGAATTTAATTCTGCTTTTTTTATTTATGACACCAATTATTCTCGATAGCGTTGAGCCACCTATAGGCGCAGTCATATTTCTTCATGGCTTAGGAGCTGACGGGTTTGACTTCAAAGATATCTTCACAAGGCCACAATTTAATAAAATTCGATTTATTCTGCCCCATGCTCCTTACCAACCGGTGACTATCAATCAAAGCTATGAAATGAGAGCTTGGTATGATTTATATGACTTATCTTTAGACAAAGATGAGGATGAATCGGGGATGGAAAGATCAAGTTTAAATATTCAAAAGCTTATTGAAGAGCAAATTTCCCTTGGCATCCCTTCCGAAAAAATTATTATTGGTGGGTTTTCTCAGGGTGCAGCAATGAGTTTTTATTTAGGCTTGAAGTATCATAAAAAATTGGGCGGTATTGCAGCTTTATCAGGTTATCTACCTCTAAAAGAGAAGCTTACTGACTCTGTAAAAGGTAAATTAGCAAATATGCCAATCTTTATGGCCCATGGTCTATATGATAATGTTATAGATATACAAATTGTGGATAGCTCCTTTAAAAAACTATTAAAAAAATTTAATTCTGTAAGCTTTTTAAAATACCCTATGGGGCATGAAGTTTGTGAAAAAGAAATTGATGATTTATCAATATTCTTGAATCAATCATTTAACTAAAGATAATTTTTATGGATAAAAATTCACTCGAAACGAATCTTAAAGAACTTGAATCTATTGTGTCAAAAATGGAGCAAGGTGATATGGCGCTCGAAGACTCTATAAAATCTTATGAAAAAGGCATGCTACTTCTTAAATTATGCCAAGACTCGCTGAAAGAGATCGAGCAAAAAGTTTTAGTACTTTCCGCGGAAAATACACTCGAACAATTTAAATCTGCTAATGAATAATTTTCATGAATGGCTCTCTCAAAAACAAGCATTTGTTGAATCCTTGCTTGAAAAAAATTTGCCTCGAGTCAGTCATGAAACACAATTAAATGAAGCTATAAGATACAGCGTTCTCAATGGCGGAAAAAGAATGAGGTCGCTACTTATTCTTGCAACTGCTGAAACTATAGAGATCCCTTCAATCGCTATTGAAAATATTATATGTGCTGTCGAATTTATACACGCATATTCTTTAGTGCATGATGATATGCCCTGCATGGATAATGATGATTTAAGGCGAGGAAAATTATCGTGCCATAAAAAATTTGGGGAAAATACAGCATTGCTTGTTGGAGATACTTTGCAATCTATTGCTTTTTCCTGTTTATCTTCACCATTTTTTCAGGTTAACCCGGACAATCAATTAAAAATAATTCACACCTTCTCTAATGCTATTGGTATTGAAGGTATGGCAAAAGGCCAAGCATTGGATATTGAACATACGAATAAAAAAATTTCATTAGATGAACTTAAAACTATGCATCAATATAAAACTGGCGCACTTATTAATGCAGCTTGTTTAATGACGGTGCTTGCCTCAAATGGTTATAACAAAAATATGCTGGATAGAATAGATACTTATTCAAAATCAATTGGACTTATGTTCCAAGTTCAAGATGACATTCTTGATAAAGAAGCAAATCAAGAAACTTTAGGCAAAACACCTGGTAAGGATGAGCAATATAACAAATCTACCTTTGTCTCTTTACTGGGCATTTCCAAATCAAAAGAATTGGCTGCGACATATTATGAAGAAGCTTTAGCTGCAATCAAACCTTTTGGAAATAAGGCATATTATTTAGCTAGTATGGCTGAATTAATGATGGCACGATCACATTAATATGAATCTCCTCGATAAAATTAATTCGCCAAAAGATTTAAAAAAACTTAGTCGTAGCGAACTTGCTTCATTATGCGATGAGATAAGAACTTTCATTATTGAAAGCGTTTCAAAAACAGGCGGGCATCTTTCATCGAATCTTGGTGTGATAGAGCTTACCGTAGCACTTCATTATGTTTTTGATTGCCCTCAAGATAAATTCATATGGGATGTTGGACACCAAACTTATCCCCATAAAATTCTCACTGGAAGAAAAAAGAAAATGAGCTCTTTAAGAGCCATGTCTGGAATTTCAGGTTTTCCAAAAATAGCAGAAAGTGATTACGATATTTTTGGTACCGGCCATTCAAGCACTTCGATATCAGCCGCCTTAGGTATGGCTGAAGCACTCAAGAAGAAAAACTTGAATCACAAAGCAATTGCGATTATCGGTGATGGTGCTATGACAGCAGGCATGGCTTTTGAAGGCCTTAATAATGCCGGCGACTCAAAAAATAATATCTTGGTTATTTTAAATGACAACGATATGTCGATCTCTAAAAACGTAGGGGCACTTAATAATTACCTAGCAAAACTTATGTCGGGGAATCTTTATGGAAGTATTAAGCGTTCAAGTAAAGCAGTTTTATCTGCTATTCCTCCTATGCTTGAATTTGCTAAGCGTGCCGAAGAGCATGTTAAAGGCATGGTAATTCTAGGCACTTTATTTGATGAGTTTGGCTTTAATTATATTGGTCCTATTGATGGTCATGATATTGACGCATTAGTTGATACGCTCAGCAATCTTAAAGAACTTCAAGGGCCCCAGTTCCTTCATGTAGCCACCCAAAAAGGTTTTGGTTATGAGCCCGCAGAAATTGATCCCAATAAGTTTCATGGCGTAAGTCAATTCAATCCAGATGACGGCACTCAACCATCCAAAATAAAAAAGACAACTTACACTGATGTCTTTGGCGACTGGATTGTCGATATGGCTATGGCTGATAAAAAACTTTGCGCAATTACTCCTGCTATGTCGGATGGCTCCGGCTTGAATAAATTTGCTGAAAAATTTCCAGATCGTTTTTTTGATGTAGGTATTGCTGAACAACATGCGATAACTTTTGCTGCAGGGCTTGCCTGTGAAGATTACAAACCTGTCATTGCTATTTACTCAACTTTTCTTCAAAGGGCTTATGATCAATTAATACACGATGTTGCCTTACAAAATATTCCCATGTTATTTGCTATTGATAGGGCGGGAATTGTGGGACAAGATGGGCCTACACATTCAGGTAGTTTTGATTTGTCATTCTTAAGATGCATTCCAAATATAGTAATTATGGCGCCAAGTAATGAAAATGAATGTCGCCAAATGCTCTTTACCGGATTTAAATTCAAGGGTATTTCAGTAGTTCGCTACCCCAGAGGCATAGGGCCAGGATCAATAATTAAATCTAAGATGACAGCTATCCCGATTGGCAAAGCTGAAGTCATTAAAAAAGGTAAAAAAATTGCTCTCTTAGCTTTTGGCAATATGCTGGAGGAAGCTTTAAAGGTCGCACATAAAATTAACGCTACTGTGGTTAATATGAGATTTATAAAGCCTCTCGATATTAAATTAATTCGCGATTTGGCATCTTCACATAAGCTCCTTGTCACATTAGAAGAAAACGCAATATCGGGCGGTGCTGGATCAGCAGTGTTAGAGGTTATTAGTGAGTACAATTTGAAATGTCAAACACTGCGCCTTGGCTTACCTGATAAGTTTGTCGAGCAAGGCAGCCAAGAACAGCTTCGCAAAAAATATGGTTTAGATGCCGCTTCTATCACTAAATCAATTGAGAAAAAATTAACCTAGTGTTACACTCAAGTATTAATATTTAACTCTTTATTATGACGACACACGATCATACATGCCCGATTGAAGATGTTCAGAACTCACCTGATCTCAGGAGTTTGGATATTGATAAAGTCGGCATTAAATCTATAAGACATCCTGTACTTGTGAAAGATAAAACAGGTGGTGCACAGCATACCGTTGCAACATTCAATATGTATGTATATTTGCCACATAATTTCAAAGGCACTCACATGTCTAGATTTGTGGAAATCTTAAATATGAATGATCGAGAAATATCTGTTGAATCCTTTGAAAATATCTTAAGAGAAATGATTAAGCGACTTGAAGCTAAATCATGTGATGTCGAAATGACATTTCCCTACTTCATTAATAAAACTGCTCCTGTTTCTGGCGTAAAAAGCCTCCTGGATTACGACGTAAGTTTTATTGGAAAAATTGTTGATGGAACTTTTAAGAATACAATTAAAGTAGTTGTGCCAGTAACAAGTCTCTGTCCTTGTTCGAAGAAAATTTCAGATTATGGCGCTCACAATCAAAGGTATCACGTCACAGTCACCGCTGAAATTAATAAATTCATTTGGATAGAAGAATTAATTGAGCTGATTGAAAAACAAGCATCATCTGAACTTTATGGCCTTCTAAAAAGACCTGATGAAAAATTTGTAACTGAAAAAGCTTATGACAATCCTAAATTTGTTGAAGATATGGTGAGAGATGTTGCAGCTCAATTAAAATTAGAAAAAAGAATTAATCATTTCGTAGTGGAATCTGAAAACTTTGAATCTATTCATAATCATTCTGCTTACGCATTAATTGAAGGGTAAATCTAGCTAATTTATTTTAGCCAAATATTTTATTTCCTTTAATCTCTAGTTTTAATCCAAACCAAATCACAAAAAAACCAATCAATGGAGATATGGCAGCAACCGTAAAACCAATCTGGCCTCCAAGATATTGAATTAGATAACCTCCCCCTAACCCTCCAACAGTGCCCCCAATACCATAAGCTACGCTGTTATAAATTGCCTGTCCTCTTGCTTGATTGCGACCTTTAAAGTAATAGGCAATAACTTCAATCGACGCCGCATGAAAACTTCCAAAAGTTGCAGCATGAAACATTTGTGCTATGAACAATAAATAAAGATGGTCAGGAGAGGCTCCGATCAGAATAAATCGAATGACACCTAAAAATAAACTCATTAGTAAAATTACTTTAAGTGAATAGCGACGTAAAATTTTTGGCATCATCATAAAAATCAAAATTTCACAGATAACGCCAACTGCCCAAAGCCAGCCTATTGTGCCGCCACTGTAACCATGCTCTTTAAGATAAATTGAATAAAAATTGTAAAGTACCCCATGTGCTGAAACCATTAAAGTGCAGCCAATTAAAAGCGCTACCACAGAAGGTGTTTTGATAATCTTCCAAATAGATAAATCGTTTTTTTCGTGATGAATCTCCTGGGTCTCAGGAATGGTGTTTGATAAATAAAATATAATGGCTTGAGCAACTAATAAAGCCCAGAGCAAAATATTAATTCCTCGAAGATCAATTAAATAACCCAACAATAAAGATGCTGCAATAAATCCAATTGATCCCCATAATCTTATTCTGCTGTAGTGTCCATCTGTGGTTGCTAAATGTGCAAGAGTTAAAGATTCTGCTAAAGGCAAAGTTGAACTCGTAAATAAACTCAAAGCTGACATTATCAAAAATATCCAAAAAAATCCTTTTGCCCAAAAAACACCAACGAATCCGATCAACCCCAAAAGCGATGTTAATTTAATCCATTTGACGCGATGGCCTGTGTGATCAGCCAGCCAACCCCAAAAATTAGGGGCAACAATACGACTTATTTGAAATAAAGAAAGAAGAATACCAATGCTTGCAGGTGAGAAGTTTTGAGATTGTAGATAAATGCCCCAGTAAGGAACAAAAGCGCCTACAAAAAAGTAATAGAAGAAATAAAAACGCGATAAGCGCCAGTGAAGATTATGTGTAGCACTCACTAAATTTTTGGTATGTGAGAAACAACATCGGCATTTTGAGCTCGATGTCTTAATGCTTGATCCATAATCACAAGAGCCAACATAGCTTCAACAATGGGTGTCGCCCTTATTGCAACGCAAGGATCATGACGGCCTGTTGTTTGCATAAGCACAGCTTCGCCTTCAGTGTTAATTGATTTTCGATCTTGAGGAATACTTGAAGTTGGCTTAAAAGCTACATGAGCAATAATAGATTGTCCGGTTGATATGCCACCTAAAATACCGCCTGCATGATTTGTTAAAAAACCTTGAGGGGTTAATTCATCGCCGTGCTCACTACCTTTTTGTGTAATAGAACCAAAACCTTCGCCAATATCAATGCCTTTAACAGCATTAATACTCATCATTGCATAAGCAATTTCGGCATCTAGTCTACCAAAAACTGGCTCCCCTAAGCCTACGGGCATATTATCTGCCACTACAGTAATTTTGGCACCCACTGAATCTCTCTCTGCACGAATACCATCCAAATACTTTTCTAATTCATAAACCTGATCTTGATTAGGGCAAAAAAATGGATTTTGATTTACATCTTCCCAATTTTTAAATGTGATTTGAATAGCACCCATTTGGCTTAAATAAGCTCGGATTTTAATGCCATATTTTTTAAGTAGCCATTTCTTAGCTATAGCACCTGCAGCAACTCTGACAGCAGTTTCTCTAGCGCTTGATCTGCCACCGCCTCTATAATCTCTTATGCCATATTTATGGGCATATGTGTAGTCTGCGTGTCCAGGACGAAATACATCTTTAATCTTTGAATAATCTTGGCTTCGTTGATCTGTATTTCGAATAATAAATCCGATAGGTGCCCCAGTTGTTTTACCTTCAAACACACCAGACAAAATCTCGACTTTATCTTCTTCATTGCGTTGAGTAACATGCTTAGAAGTTCCAGGTTTTCTTCTATCCAAGTCTAATTGCAAATCTTCTTCTGACAAATCTAAACCGGGCGGACAACCATCTACGACTCCGCCTATAGCCGCGCCATGAGACTCGCCAAAAGAAGTGAGGGTGAATAAAGTGCCTAAAGTATTACCTGACATAGATATGCTTCTTTATAAATATGAGTAAATTTTATCACAACCCGATTCTAG
>JACCDO010638026.1_pt1 | contig 10188 bp, 5 predicted proteins | sample 7446101 | NCBI WGS metagenome assembly JACCDO01 (sample SAMN15323440, study PRJNA562643) | freshwater metagenome | isolation source: river surface water | place: USA:Blue River Watershed | collected 2017-08-16
TAAAATAATAAAATATTAAAATTTAATTTTTTCGAGTTCAAAATACCAATTTTCTACTTGGTGTTTTGTATTTAAAAATGTTGATATATCATTTGATTGATTTAAATTTGAATTTTCAAAAGAAGGTGAATGAACTTGAAAAGTATTTGGACTTTCAACTAAATCAATATTAATTTCTAAATTAGAATCATTATTTGATTGAATAATTTGAATAGAATCTACATTAGAAGGTTTTGAAACAAGTGTTTCAGTTGAATCATTTAAACCATTTAATTCATTTGAAGGAGTTGAACGATTTTTATTTTTTTCAACTTTTCGAAGTTTGATTTTTTCTTTTTGAGCTTTCTTTTTCATTTGTTTTTTTAGTTTAAGTTCTTTTTCTTTTTTTTCTTCTTCTTCAATTTCTTTTAATAATTTCTCTTGTTGAAGAGCAGCTAATTTTCTTTCATCATCTCTAATTTTTTGTTTAATTTTTTCAAATTTTACTAATTCACAAACAATTTGTTGAATAAAAAAATTAGTATTTTCATCTCTTTTCTCACTTCTTAAAGAATTAAGAAGTTTTTTCCAATCATCTTCATATTTAAAAAATAATATTTTATCAATTTTTTCAAAAACAATTTTTGCAACATCTATCATTTTATTTTTTGTCATCCAATAAATAGCACTGTTTTTAAAATTTTCATTCTCTATAATATATAAATCATCTTTTAATTCAAACATTTTAATAACAGTATTTGTCCAATTATTTTTGCATGCTAACATTAAAGGTGATTCATCATCATTATCAATTGAATAATCAATATCACAACCAATATCTAACAACTTGTGTACTACATCTTTCATATTCTTTTTAATTGCAAGAGTTAAAGCAGTATCACCGTTTTCATTACAAATCTCTAAATTAGTTATAGGTTTATTTAATAATTTTAAAACTAAATCATTGCGATTAGAATCAATAAGTTCTAATAAAGGGGTTTTAGAATCATTTAAACAAACATGTTGTCCAACATCATCAAATTCTGAATCTAATAATAAAGATACAAAATTAAATAATTTGTACCTAACAGCAAAAGAAAATGCAGATTCTCCAGATATATTTTTATTAGAGAGATTGCAGTTAACTCCATACTTTTCAAATAATTTAATTGCTAACTCTTCATTCATGACAAAAACTGCGAAAATAAGAGCAGTATCACCATTTTTATTTGGTTGATTAATTCTAATTTCAATATTATTTTCAAAAATATAGTTTAAAATATTAAATAAATCAGAATGATTATGTTCAAGATTTAATTCGCATTTAATAGTTTTTACAATTTGTTCAGGTTTTTGAGACATATCAATTTTTATTTTATGCTCTTTTAAATAATTTTCAACATGTTCTAATATATCATCTGAAAAAAAATGTGTTTTATCAATTAAATAAACAAATGGTGTTGAATTAAAATGATCAATATGATTAAATAAATTATTATTTTTTTGTAGCATATAATAAACTACATTAAACATTTTTTGTCGAGTTGCATAAACAATTGGTAAAACATTTTGTTTACAACCAATTTCTAATAATGATGGTTCTTTGTCAATTATTTTGTAAATTAATTTTTCTGATTTTGAAAATATAGCCCATATTAAACATGAAAAACCTTCATTATCAATATTTGTTAATACAACACTATTAATATCAATTAAATAGGAAGCAAATTTTTCAGAACCTTTTCCTCTTTTACACAAATACATAAAATTATCCATTCCATCATCATTATTTTGTAAAGTCATGGATTCTTTAAATTTATTTTTTAAACTTTCATTTTGAAAGGCTTTATTTAAATAATCAATAAATATATTAATATTTTCATCATCATCTTCATTATTATTTAATAATGCATTCTTCATTAAAGTTGATATTTTACTTTCTACTGAATTAGATTCAGCCATATTTAATTTTTTATTTTTATTGTTATTTTTGTATTTTTTGTACATTTAATTTATTTTAATCATTTTTTATAAAATTTACGTTAAAAAGATTATTGATGTTTTAATACCAATATCTACCATCGTATTTAAATTCAATAGGTGTTAATGTAAAAAAATAAGGATCAATAGCAGGTATTTTAAATATCTCTTCTATTTCCTTTTCAATAGCTTTTAATTTTAATTCTTCAATACTGATTACATCATTTTTAAGAACTATATTATTTTGAACAATTTTATCACTTTGAATAACTATATCATTTTTAACAACTACATCATTTTGAATAACTTCATCATTTTGAATAACTTCATCATTTTGAATAACTTCATCATTTTGAATAACTTCATCATTTTGAATAACTTCATCATTTTTAACAACTTCATCATTTTTAACAACTTCATCATTTTGAATAATTTCTTTATTATCAATAATAATAATATCTTGAACAATAATAACTTTTTTATTCTTTTTTGATTTTTTATTAGCTTTTTTAGATTTTTTAGCTTTATCATCGTCTTCAAAAGATTTTAAAAGTTCTTGTTGTTTTATCTTTTCTTCTTTTAATTGTTCTTCTCTTAATTTTTGTTCATTGATTAATCTTTCTTTTTCAAATTTAAGTATACTCATATATTTATTTTGAATAACTTGTTCAATTTTAGAATTTTTGATATTATTCTTTTTAAAAATATTTAAACATTGAGAATAATGATTTTTCCATTTTTTAAATTCATTAAAATCATTTTCAATTTTATTGGGAAGTAAATGTTTTAATAATACAAATAAATTTTCCATGTTAAATTTACAAATGTTTGATAAAATTGTATTATCTTTCTCATCAAATTTAAAATAATCAAACTCACTACTTTTGTCCATTCGAATAAATATTTCAATTGCTATATTTTCCCAATTATTTTCAATAATAATATCAAATAATCTTGATTTAATATCAGTATCTTTAAAATCATAATTAAATTTTAATCTAGGATTTTGTAGATATAATTTAGTTGTTTCAATTAATTTGTTGTAAGCACAGAATGCAAATTCTTTTTCTAATAATAAATTATCGATTTCTTGATTATTTCTTTTTCGAATTTCAATAATTTTCATTGTCACAGCTTCATCAACTAAATGACAACCATAAACAAATGGATTTAATTGAGGTACACCATTTAATGTTTCTTTAAAAGTTATACATTTATTAGATTCTAATAATTGAATAGCTAAATCGCTTTTTTTCATTAAAATGAGAGATTCTAAAACGGTTAAACCTCTTGAATCTTCTAAATTAATAAGTTCTTCACTAATTAGATCTAAATGTTTAAATATATTTTCAATGACATCAAAAAAAGTATTTGATAAAGCCAAATGAATTGTACTAATATCTTTTTTTGTATTTAATAAATTAATAATTCGTGGTTCCATATCAATAAGAGTATTACTTAAAGTTCTATTCTTACGATGTAAAGAATAATGTAAAGCTGAATATCCTAATTTATTTTGATGTAAAAGATTAGGATTATATTTAAGAATTTCAAAAGCAATATAATTTTTTTGATTTAAAATAGCTAATAATAAAGCTGTACTTTGCTCATCATTAGCAAAATTAAAATCTAAATTTTCCATATTTTTCATTTTATCAAATAAATCATTAAAACCATTAGAAGCTACATAATGTAAAAGTGTATCTTCTTTTTTAGTAAAATGATTAATATTATTAATTTTATGTAAAATACGGATTGCAACATTTTCCATTTTAGAACGACAAGCTACAATAATAGCATTTTCATCTTCAAAATCTAAACTATTAAAATTTATTTTTTCCATTCCATAATCTAAAATTTTCATAACCATCTTTTCATTAGAAAATTGACAAGTAAATTTAAAAATATCAAATCCAAGTGGATAATCATTTTTTCTAAAATCAATTAAATCATTTGTACCTAGAAAATCAATAACTTTTTCCCAACTACATTGAAGAGCATTTAATAAAATATTATTAATGGGTACTCCTCTTTTATTATTTGAATCACTAAATTCAATCTCTTGATTTAGTAGTTCGGGTATTTTATCTCTTCTATGTTGCCATAGACATTCTAATAATTCAAGTGCTAAATCTTCATTTTTATGATTTAAATTAAGTTTAGTCCAAGATAACAAACGTTTTCCAGGATATCTCTCTAAATCAATTCTATCTAATTTTTGCTCTGCAATAAGTTTTTTTGATTTTTGACTTAAAGGTAAGTCGTTATAGACAAAACATAATTCTTTAATAGTGACTGAATTGTTACTACTCATTTTTAATAAAATTATTGTTACTATGATTAATAGTATTAATGTTTTTCATGAATTATTTTTCATTTTTTTAATTATATGAATAAATGAATATTAAACGTAAATAATAGTTTACATTATTTTTGGCACTTTATTAAATTAAATACTATTTCTTAGTATTAATTTTTTAATAAATCAAAAAAATTGAATCGATTTCTTTTAAAACTCATATTTTTTTTAAGTTGTATTAACAACTTAAAAAAAATGAACACTACTTCGTAGTATTAATTTTTTTGATTTTTAATAAATCAAAAAAATTGACAGGTAAAGTTATCATAAATATTTTTTATCTATATATATAAGAAGTTTACTTCATATAGCATTCAGAATGGCGAGCTTTGCAACTGAGCAGGGAAAGTCAAAGAGTGTGAGTATTTGGGGAACGAAGTCCGCTGACAAGGCGATGACCTGGCGCGACAGCAAGAAGGAGTTGGATACTGCGATCGGTCAGAAGGACGTACCTTTCGGTGCAACTGGCAAGTGGCGCGAGTTGTCTCCCGAGGAGATGGCTTTCTTGCAGTTCAATTTGCAGAAGCCACAACTTCGTGCCTCGACTGAGGAGGAGGAGGCTCGGGATGCTTTGGCGTCACTGTCCATGCCTTCGAACTTCGACATGCTAGCGGAGATCCGTCAGCACGTCGTTGCGAAGAAGCGCGTGGAGTGCCTGACGAAGCTCTGGTACCTGCCTAACTGGCTGGCCACGCGGCTTGCGAACAAGCTCGCCGAGTGGTGGACCCGCAATTTCAACAAGGTCGCGGTGATCGATGTCGGCAGCAAGGACGGGCGCGTGTCTGTCCACCGCAAGGATGGCACCTCGAGGTGCTACTTCAACGAGAAGGTCGGTTTTACCACCGGTGCATCGTTTGAGTGCCTTCGGTCTGTCATCCAGCGTGTGGTGCAGGAGCATCCCGACGCGGTGTTTATCCTGGTCGGTGCGGGAGGCTACATCATGGGTAAAGACGGCGCTGCCGTTGCGGACCTGTACACACAGGACTTGCCCACTGACAACGCCAAGGCATCGCCTATCGCGTGCGGTCTGCAAGCTCTACTGCGCGATATGCGCAGCAAGGGTGAGCGTACCCCTGAGCTGGCCTTGATCCCCAACAGGAGCAAGTACTCGCTCATGGCCTCACCGGCCGTGGGTGTATTGCTGGCGAACCCGAACCAGGAGTTCGCTATCGACGGCGGTGGAGCGCAGTGGCAGGTTTGGCGGCGGATGGATATTGATGGGAAGGTAGAGTACCAGTCATACAAGTTCGACATCGACTTTGAGTCGGTGCGGGCATCCATCCGTGCTGAGGCCGCGGGTAAGTCGGCGTAGACGTCCCGCAAGGGGCGTTTGCGTCGGCAAACCACCCAAGTAGAAGTGGGGATTGAGCGAACTGTTCGCGAACAAGACACGGATGAGCATAAACACTACGGACCCCTCAAGGGGAGATGTGTTAGCTCTTGTAAAATGTTCTGACGGAGACAATAAGTTAGGTTCACACTACTGCTTGGTATTTTATAAAATATTAATTTAATATAACAAAAAAGTTTGGGCACTTTAAATTTATTTTACAAAAAATAAGAATAAATAATATATTATATATTTTGGTTGAATTAGTTTGATAAATTTAAATAAATCAAAAAAATTGAATCGATTTCTTAAATCTCATATTTTTTTAAGTTGCAAACAACTTAAAAAAAATTGACAGAAAAAAATATAATAAAAAAATTATATATTTATTTAATATTCATAAAACATGACGTTTTTTACTTGGCTGAAAAGCCTTTTTCTTTCATGCTGGCTAAGGTCAGTTGTGGAGATACTGTGCGCTTCAGCGTCCATTCCTTCTCCTAATGGTGAGACATCCGTTTTGGAGTACGCTGGTTGCGAGTTTGCACCTGCTATGGTGAAGATCCTCAAGATCGTCTCTGAGACGGGTGCACTGCCTGCTGAAATCGAGGGAAACCTTGAGTACGCAGCGATGTTCAGGTCGATTCTGGAGCTGGTGCCTGACATTGGAGCTCTGCTCAACTATGGTGTTATTAGTTCATTCGAAAACACCTACTACAACAAGCGTGGTGTTAAGCGTCCGGTGCACTTTGTCTGCAAGGAAGGTGTAAAGGCTTCGACACACAAGGTGTTTGCAGCCTATTTCAAGGAGGTGTACCACCGTATGGCGGAGCACCACCAGGCAGCTGACATCGAGACACTGGTAAAGAGCTTCAACGCAACGATGCGAAAGAAGTTCCCAGAAGGCAGTCCCAAGATGGTGTGGTATGATCGTACTTACGAGCAGCTTCTGACCATGCATTTAGCGGCAGATTTTCTGTCGTGCATTGGTCTTTTGGCAAGCAGCACGGAGGAGCGGACCATCTATGACATTGAGAAGGAGATTGACGTGCTACATGATGCACGCACCAGGGGAGGTGTTCTTGGTTGGACCCAGACCACCTTCGATGGCGTGCATTTGGGCTTTGTCACTGAAGGCGACAAGCAGTTCATAGATGAGGCATTAGGACCGAAAGGTCTGTGTGTGGTCGGCCCTGACAATGGCACGTTGCTTGTCTTTGACCCTGAGGTCGTGGACGTCGTGTCATTCGAGAACCCGCATGGCATTCGTGTCGGCGAGACTGAGAAGCCTGTTCTGCGCAACGAGACTCTCGCGGCAATCGTTGATATCAACGGTGTTGGCAAGGTCGGTGTCATCGGTACGCACTTTAAGTCGGGAACCAATGCTGAGGAACAGGCTATCCAAGCTGAGGAGACGGTGAACTTCATCAACTTCCTGCGTCGCTGGATTAAAGCTAACAACCTTACTAAGGTGATGTACTTCGGGGACTTCAACATCCCTGGTGGCATTTCCATTGATTTGGGACTCGATGAGTGGCGCCATGAACGCACTATGCCTGCGAACGAGGCAAACAAGACGCGTGTTCCACACACCTATCAGGTAGATAAGCTAGAAACGTCCAAGAAGGTAGATTATGACCAAGGAGGAGTTCTCACATGCGACCAAACCACTCATCTAGAGATGGGAGAAATCCGCGGAAATAAAACAATCCCTAATAAGGATCATTGCTCGGATCATCCTGTCCTAAAGTGGAAAGTCAATTTTGTTCAAGTGTAGACGTCTCGGAAGAGGCGTTTGTGCTAGCAAACCATCCAGGTAGAAGTGAGGATTAAACAAATTGTTCGCGAACAATACAGTTGAGCAGAGCACTATGTGTTGCTCCTGTAAAATATTTTAGCGGAGACAGTAGGTAAGTCCAAACAACTGCTTGGTGGTTTTATAAAATTTTTTTAGAAAGAAATATTTTAGGAACTTGATTTAATTTTAAAGTAACTAAAATTAAATTTATTGTAAAAAATTGACAGCTTATTTGGTCTGAAAAAAAAAAACCTAAACTAATTTCGCAAATACATTTGCAACAACTGCTAGCTAAGTTCCTGATTATTGGAAGTACAAATTTTTTAGAATGTGTGTGATTCGTGATATTAAGAGACAGATAGAGGAGGCGAGATTGGAGGAGATGAGTTATGGTGCTGCTATCGAGGAGGCCTTGAAGAGGGGACCTGATGGCAGATACATCATGAGAAACGCGTGGTTTATGGCTACTGAGGCGGAGGAGATGGAGGATGAGTGGTTCGCAAAGAGGAAGGTCCTTGAGGCTGAACTCGAGAAGCTTATCGCCCAGGGAGTCGTGGAGGAGGAAGTCGTGGAGGTAAACGTGGAGAAGAAGAAGACCTATGTGGAGGTGGTTGGTGGAGTTAAGGTCCAGGAGGTTCAGGAGGTGATTAAGACTGCAGCAGGGCTTCCTGCTGTAGAGCTCTCACCACTTGTACTAGATATCCTCAAGTCAGGGATGACGCGCAACGGCAACGATGCGCTGAGTGTGACTGGAGAGGACAATGACCCCAAGTACATCATCGACACATTGGGCGACTGGTCGACAGCGCCGGGTAAGAACGGAGGCTTTGCTAAGATGGTAGCTTCGATGAAGGAGTATCAACTTAATGCTGCTCTCTCATGGTATAAGACGACCGAACAGGGTCGTGAGCAGGCGTGGTTAGGGTGCGTTGGTAAGACGGTTTCGATTCGGAACCTTATTGCCATGTGCCAGATCTGCGCCAGCTCTACCAGTGATGATGAGCGCATTATGCGAGCGGTGCACTTTTGTGCGGAGAAGGGCTTCCCCATGTGGACATCGGGGGAGTTCAACTACAACTACAACGTTCCTGATGGGTCAATGCGTACTGGGCATGTTTTCATGCTCATGCGCTTGACGGGGATTGTAGTTGCTCTGCACAACAAGAGCAAGCGCTCGGCAAAGGCCTAGGAGGCGATGTCTGCTGAGGTTAGCAACTCAGTTAAAAATAGCTCATGTGTTTAGACCGCAAGGTGAGAAACAACGTTAGGCACGCGTTAGGTGGTACTAAATGTTAAGGCATACATCAAAAATGGCTGACTTCTTGGAAAGACAAGACGTAGGAACAGGATAAGTCTCGTTCGGCACGCGTTAGGTGGCACTATATGTTAGGGCGTACATCAAAAACGGCTATCAAAATAGGACTCCCATAGTTAGGGAATATCCCGAATTTGGTATTATAATTCATTTAATAGATATAAATAAATAAATAAATAAAAAAAGAAAAAAATTAAATTATAATTTTATTTTTAATAATTTCATTTTTAGCAATAAATTCATCGTCTTTTATAAAATTTTTAGTAAAAAACTTAATATCAATAATATAATCTACCAAAGCTTCTAATCGCGACAAATCTGATTTTAATTCTAACATATGTTCATCAAGTATATTATATAAATAATAATGCATTTCTTCTTTTTTTTCATCTAAGTGCTCAAATTCTTTTTTCATTTTATTTATATTTACTGTTAAATCTAAAATATCCTTTTCCATTTTCATATACATTCTTTCTAATGTATAATTTCGTATAATATCATCATGATGTATCTTCTTTTTCGTTTTACCATCATTTAATATAATACCATATCTATTTTCTTCATCATATATCTTTTTTATAACACAATTATTATATACATTATCTTTAACTAATATATCGATCACATGATCAACTTGATGAGCAGGTGATTCATTACAATCGAAATTCATCTTCATTGCCTCAATAAACATTAATTGTTCTTCACTTTTTTTAATATTTTTTTCTAATTCTTTTTTCTTTTTTTCTGAAGATTGTGTTGATTCAAGTTCATTCATATTAAAATTCATTAAATCAAATATTAATGAATTTTTTTTTTTATTTTTATCCTTTATATATAAATACATATAAATAGCTAATTGTATTTTATGTTCGTCTTCTAATTGAGCAACACATTTAAATTCCCAAACATTATTATTATCTATACAATCAATAATTCCAATCATTTTTCTATTTTTTAATTCAGGATTTCGTGAATTCATATTATTTTCAATTTCAAATTTAACTTCCGTTTTTAATTTATTTGATACTAAATTATTCATTCTTTCCATACATAAATCCAAATTTTCTTTTGATAACCAATCATATTTTTGAATTTGATTCACTTTAAATATATATCCTGTTTTTAAACTATTCCATAAATTTGATATATATAATATATCTTTTGTTTGTAAATTCTTAAAATCTATTTTTTTTAATAATACTAAATCCGCATTATCTTCTACATCACTATTTTGTACTTTAGGTGCTTCTGAAAACAAAGATTTAGATGCAGTAGATTTGTCTTCAATACCTGATAAAGATTCTTTACATCTATCATAAATAGTCATTTTATTTGTTTTTAAAAATTCAAAATATGTTGGTATGGCTATACCAGTTATTTCACTAACACCTTCATATAAATTTTGTTGTTTTGTTTTTAATGGTATA
>JACCDO010795928.1_pt1 | contig 10188 bp, 10 predicted proteins | sample 7446101 | NCBI WGS metagenome assembly JACCDO01 (sample SAMN15323440, study PRJNA562643) | freshwater metagenome | isolation source: river surface water | place: USA:Blue River Watershed | collected 2017-08-16
CTTCGATTACCTCCGCCGGAAAGCGATCGCAAGTGGAACTTTCCTCCGGAAACGGACGGTAGTTGCCCTTGTGCGCGATCTCGGAGCTCTCGACGGTTTAGCCCTCCGTGCTGACCTCGTCGTCGAACGTGTACACGGAATTGATTATGATCTCTTCCATCGTGATGGGTTTACCCTTCTCGACTCCTCAGAACCCTTCGCTTTTGCCATCTAAAACCATCCGTTTGGTTTGATTCGCAATTCGTCAAGGTATAGATACATAAAAACATAACATACTTATAACATCATAACATACTTGATCATTACTCCATTGGGTAAAAGTAACCTTCCTGATAGAAGTACTTCGAATACGCCGGCTGATAGTACGGATCCGAAATCTGCGCCGTCCAGACATTGTCCGGATAAAACGGGACTGTGTTCGGTGCGTGCGAGAAGAAGTTGAGATGCCGCCCCGAAATGTGAGGCTGATACAATGCATATGTAGGTGTACTTATGATGAACTGATCCTTATGTTCGTTCGTATTGATCGCTAAAGTCGTCTCCGTCCCTGGTTCTACTGGGGCAAATCTTTCCGTAGTTACTTGATTACGGTTAAAGTATATCAGATAGATCATACCCACAATCAATACCACCAACACCGTTTGAAGTATTATGATTGATTTCATTTTATGCATAAAAGTATAGATGGTAGGATGGTAGGATGGTAGAATGGTAGAATGGTAGAATGGTAGAAGGTGATACTATACTTATGATTGATTATAATTTTTATGGATAATATGGTTATATATAGTTATATAGATATGGTTGATATAGAGTGGTCGGGGTCGGGGTCGGGGTCTTCTACTTCTTGGAGCTCGATGGCTTCACAATCGTAATCTGACCATCCTTCCCCTCCTTAGCCACGCCAACATACTTCATATCCGCGTCAAAGGTGTTCTGAGTGTGGTAGCATACGAAATACTCCTTACCCTTCACCTCCCTCGGGACCGCGATGATGTACTTGGTCTCATTGTAGTCGATCTTGGAGTACTTCTCCTTCACCTCCTTCAAGAGACCAATCTCCGTGCCATCCTCCAAGTAGACGATCATCGTCTCCGGATCGACAGCAAATGTGTTGCCATCGCTGTCCTCGATCTCATCGGCTTGGATGTTCTCCTCAGCCTCATTGTCTGAGTCGCCATCCACGGATGATGCGCACTTCACAGTTCCCCGCTCGCTCGCATCATCCTCATCCTCGTCCTCGTCCTCAACCTCAGCCTCAACCTCAGCCTCAGCCTCAGCCTCAGGCTCAGCCTCAGGCTCAGCCTCAGGCTCAGCATCGGGAGAAGAAGCCATCATTGTGGCAAGGTCTTGAAGGGAACTCTCCATACTCTTCGGGAGTTTGGTATTGGCCTTGGCCTTGGCCGAAACCAAAGCCTTCTGATGCACGAGTTCATCATCCAGTTGCTCCTCGTCCTCATCCTCGTCCAGCTGCTCCTCATCATCATCATCCTCTTGGAGAGACTTCAGAACAGCTTCCTTGGAAGAGGCTAAGAGCTTCTTCGCAAGACCAGGATTGGCCAAGATGATCTCACCAAAGCACTTTAGCATCTTCTCCTCCTTGCCCTTGTACTGAACCACGATCTGATAGATCGGGTCTTCAGGGGACTCAAAGGTGTGATTCAGCAGGCGCTTCTCATCAGGCTTTCGCCCGCGAGTGCCCCGCGTCGCAAAGTACTTGTGATCCTCATCCATAATCCGAGAAACCGTGCACTCTCGCACTTCGTGCTCGATCTTCGCCTGGAACGGTTCTCCCGTCTCCATCGACTTGACCAGCGTTTCAAACAAGATCAATGAACTCTTCTCAGAGTCCTTCTGATGATGCTTGCATCCACCCCCGTCTGGTCCACGCTTGTAAAAACAACTCGTGTACGCAATCCGAGAGATGTTGTTTCCCTTCACAAATTTAACCTCAAAGATCTTCTTGCTGGGATCCTTCAATGCCTCAATCACGTGCGTCTTGTTCTGAAAGCACTTGGTGTATGGACATCCATCACCCAGCTTCTCAGGTGCAGCCGCAGCCGCAGCCGCAGCCGCAGACGCAGACACAGACGCAGTCGATGTAACCTTCTTCATTGATTTGGTGCTCATTTTGATGGTTATGTTGATAAAAAATCCGAATACAGAACTGAAGTGTTATGTACTGGTTACTTACGATTCATTACCATATCCCATAGATCACTTCTTAAAATCAATTTTTGGATTTTATCCATCAAATCATCAAATTGGTTTGGAGGAATAGGGGGGAGGATTGTAGGGCGGAATGTAGGGAGAAATGGGGGGCGAATGTAGGGAGTTCCTATTTTATCCATAAAATAGGAACGTAAATAAGTTTAATTATAAGATATGAATATATATGAATGATATCAATACACGCACAGAAACGCCTTAAGGCGCTACTGGACACTGGACCTTCACTTGGACACTTTCTGGTGAACTTCTACAACCTTCTTGGCTCCCTGAAAGGGAGCAGAAGGTAGCAGGGAGTCGTCATCTCTGCATCTCAGTGAGATCCAGATCTAATACCCCTTGGTATACCCCTTGGCGTAACACTCCTGTTTATTCTGCTTATACAAGTAGTTCTTGTCCAGCGGAATCTCCTTCTCATTACACTTGTAAAGGTAATAGAAATGCTCGGCTTCCGTCTGCGTAATCTTCTTATCCGTATACGGATAGTTGAGTGAAGTGAGGATCTTAATAGCCTCCTTACGGGAGTCACTCTTATTCACCACCTTCTCAATCAGATTCGCGAAATGGTTGTTGATCATTTTGGTTGTTAGGGTTGTTAGGGTTGTTCGTGTTGTTAAAATCGAAGCTGAATCACAAAGTAGGTTCAATGCAACGTACTCATCCTTACCATAGTCAGGTTTCTATTTATGCAATAAATCATTTTTTGCTATAGACTACTTTGCAAAGTTCGACTGCTTTCCAAAGCTCTTCAACAGCTTCCCTAAGCTACTTTTCGGTATCGATTGAGTCGATTGCCTCTTCTCTTTGTTCAAGGCTCCCCTCTTTTTTACCCCGGAATCCCTCTTGTTTCTCATTGCATAGACCAAGAAACGACTACATAACGTAAGGTACTTTGGCTGCAAATAGGAACGTGGAATCAGTCGATTATGCTGGAAAAGAGGCACCTTGATATCCTTGTAGAGATAGTAAAAGAGACGGTCAAAGGTATGTAAATATCCCGGATTACGTAAAAGAGGATAGAGCTTGTGACGGGACTTGATTACGTGCTTTGTACCCCCAAAGAGAGTCGATTTTTCCTCTATCTCAAATGACCAGAATGATGAATGCTCTATCAAATCCTGCTGCGTAAACCTGTTTCCCGATACCATATTGATCATCGCCACGATAAACTCCGGTTCACAGACCAAAAAGACGCGATCGATCGACTCGGTCTGCCTATGGACCGATATCATCCGCAAAAATTGCGGGATCTGCGCCGATTGATACGCGCTCACTGAATCATCCAGATACATCGACCAAGAGAGCCTCACATTCGGCTGAGGCAAAAACTCCGTCAGCGATGCATACTTCGGCTGTGCCATATAATTGTTTACGTTACTGTTTTTTCCAAATGTATCGATGATCGATCGCACCTGGGACTTCGTCCTTGTATACCTTGATGAAGCATTCGTATAAGGGACCGGATGAACTACCCGTCCACCGGTATTCGTACCTTGTCCCGCATACATTACCAAGGCACTATCAATGCACGAAGGATTCGTGGTGACCAAATAGAGCGACCTTGAATCATCAAAGTGATCCGTATTCCTTGTGTTGTGGTTAAAATAGAACGACTCAATGAGCCCATAATCCGATATCCCTGACTGGGCTGCCGATGGAGCCGATAAACGACCCATCTTTAATGACTTCTCCACAAACTCACAGTTTGTACCCTCACAAATTAAGTATAACGTAAACTTGTTCTTACTGTTCCGTTGATTAGCACTGTTATTGGCCATCTTTTTCTTCAAATTCCCTATCTATACTACCTATTTTTATCGTGATCAAGATCGGAGACCGGAGATAGGGACAAGTTTCGTTCTCAAAAAGTTTGATTTTTCAAAGCTATAGTGGGTCATTTCTCCCTACACTTCATTAGGTTACGTATCGTATATTTCTATCCGATCTACCCATTTTATACTGGATTTTCAATAGTAGACTGCAAAAATGGCTTCTGTTGCGACTCTTACTCGTACACGTACTACGGATCTTTACATTCCCATTCCCAGTCCCAGTCCCAGTCTCAGTCCCAGTCCCATCCGCTCGCAAACTCTCTTGAGACCTCGAGTCACTAAGGAGCTTTACAAAGCGGTCGATGATCTTGGGCTCAATCCTGCACACTATCACCAGATTGAAGATTACCTGATCTCTTGGTTACTAACCCAACGCGTGGAAATGCCTCGGGTCTATCTCATTGTATTAGCTGGAATGATGCAGAAGCGCGTGATTAACGCGAAAGTTCGCAAAACTGAGCTGGATGCCCGTCACACGAAAGTCGTGATCTGCGTCCTAATGGCCGTCCTTATCCACTCCTGGAATAGTGGTCGATTTACCGAGCCAATGAGTTGTTTCTTTCATCACTATTACCATCTCGTCGAGGAGTTCCTCCAACGCGAGGCAGGCAAGTTTACCAAGGCTGTCCGATCATCTCTCTCTCTTGCCGACAAGTTTAAGGGAGCGGGAGCGGGAACGGGGACGGGAAAGGGGACTGGGACAGGAACGACTGGAGGACACGGATCAAGTATTGAGAAATCAAACTATCAATACGACTTTGTCAGAGAACATCTCCACCTTATCAATCTTTACCAAAAAGAGGCAGATGGCAGGTATATCCAACAGATGAATGAAAACTACATCATCCAATCGATCTACCAGAAAAAGATCCCCATCCGCCACTCGGACTACTTTCCCAAATCCCTCGAACAGATGGATGTCGCCTATGCCTCCATCCAATTGTCCGATCTCCTTTGATCAGACTCGATTTGATTACCATTTTGTGTAATCAAATGTATATATCTATATATATCCATATCTATATCATACCATATATTATAACAACCTTCTTGCCTCCCCTATGGGAGCAGAAGGTATCAGGAAGTCGTCAACCAATCACCGCTTATACCGTTAACGGATAAGCTCTCTTCTCTCCAATCCACACATTATGTTCCGTCTGCGCTACATACGATCCCTCCACATCATATATCGGTGGATACTCTTCCACGATCTTTGCATCCACTAAGCTTTGCAATGATAACCTCCAATCATCCTCCCTCTCCTCCTCCTCTAACCATCTCCAATTAAACGGTAATGTATGATACTTCTTCTCAATATACGTATGTAACTGAGATGAGGATGAGGATGAGGATGAGGATGAGGATAGAGATTTTAACATATAATGTGATATGTTTGACGGATTCGTATCCATCCGATTGATTCCCTCACCCGTCGTCACAAACGGCTCAATCGCATACTTCTCCCCTGGTCTCATTCTCACTGGATAGTTGAAGTTTAACTTACAATTGGGGACCGCCTTTCCTGAATGTATTACATACGGTGCAATTGAATGACCACACAACTCCCTCATCGTCTTTAATGGTGATCGCTTCGATGGTATAATCTCAATCTCCTTGCTCATCACATACTCCTCAATCGCATCCCCTATCTCGCTTAATAGCTGGTCCGGTCCTGACATTTCAACACCGATCATCGTTGCCCTTTTTGAGATTTGTATGAGCTCGTCAAATCGTCCCGTATTGACCCCAATGGTAAACGCCGAATCCGTAATCTCCCCCTTCACGTGCACTCCAAAGTCAATCTTTAATAAATCCCCCGCCTTGATCATCTCCACCTTATGTTCTCCTAAGAGAGGTGAATAGTGCGCTACACAATGATTGATCCCAATACCCACCGGGAACGCAATCCCCTGGTTCAACTCCTCCGGCAATTGCTCCGCAATCGCCTTCTCAATCCTCCTCACAATCTCCAATGTACTCTTTCCCTCATACTCCCATCCCATCATCTCTTTTACCATCTTCTTATGAATGTAGGCCGATTGTATCGCCTCTCTTGAAAGCTTTATTCCTGATTCCATTCGTTCGGATTCTCGCTTGCGTTTGAATCACCCAAAAAATATCGAACTCTATGGTGTAATAGCCGATTTCTTTTATATCCAGATTCCAGGTTATACTCGATGGGTGCTATTACCATTGTAGATCGTGTATATAGATTGTGTAGATAGATAGATTGTGTAGATAGATAGTTCGTGTAGATAGATCGCAATGTATGTTATGTGTATGTTATGTGTATGTTATGTGTATGTTATGTGTATCTTATGTGTATGTGTATATATGTATGTCTATTTTTTATATAATGATATGAATACTTACAGCCAAACCCAAACCCAATCCGCATTATCAACTGTGATGTTGAAGTCTACTTCCGGGGTAGCTCCTCGATATCCCAGATGATTCCAAGTCGGATATTACCATTGGTAATACCTCGATGGATATGACTTATTTTGAACGATCTTGGTATCCATCTCATTCTCGCTCATTGCCAAAATGAGATCGATCCCAATTTGGTAAACCCGCTTTACTGTTTACAACGTTCTTGGCACCTAAAGGTGCAAAAGGTAGCAGGAAGTCGACAACGTTCTTAGTAGCAGGAAGTCGACAACCTTCTTGGCACCTAAAGGTGCAAAAGGTAGCAGGAAGTCGACAACTTTTCTGGCCAAGAATGAGTAACCCGTTCTCCCAATCGCGGTCGATCATCCATCGAATATGATAGATGACCACCACAGAGATATTTACCACACTTCGTAGTGAATATCTTTCACAAGCTTAAATTGAAAAAACATTCTCGATGAGAACTGTGGATCCTCCCTACTCTCTTAGAGCATCGCGGTCCTTTACTGTTATATGACTGGAACGTGTATCTATGATTATAAGTAACTCTTATAATCATAGTAAGCAACAGAAACAACTCGCCCGAACATATTATTCTCATTCAAAGAATAATATATCCATATGGACTCGTCGCTTAGATCCATCGCTATCTGGCAACATCATAATGGGTTGATCTTATCTTTTACCAACAGAACTCCTCATATAACATCACCGGATTTGTTAATCATATATCTATGTTGAGATCTCTTTATATTGGCCGTTAGATGGATCGGCGGATCGGCGGATCGGCGGATCGGCGGATCGGCGTTTTTGATCCATAAAATGGTACTCATCCTATCAAAGAGATCGAATCACCTCTTTGGCCTAAAGGTTTTTCTACATAAAATGGTAGCATCACTGTTTGAGTAGAACGAACGAACGAATGAACGCATCTCTTGATCTCTCCCAACTGATTGAGTCCCATAAGAAGGATAAGAGTTACTGTGTCCAATGTTATATGGATAAGTGTTCTGCCAGCGCAAAGTGTAGTAACCCTCTCAAAGGAAAGGCGGCATTTAAGAAACTAGTCAAGCATCTAAATGACCCTCTCCAAGTTATAGAGCTACGGAGAGAAGTGGGATCCGATGCAAACAAGAAGAAGATAGAGGCACACTTTACCGGAATGGTCCCTGATGGGATTCTTAAGAACGGGTTTATCTACACAACTTGCCTCTTTTGCTATTCGGGAGGGAGTGGCTGGAACACGTGCAAGAACTCCCGCGAAGGTCGTGTTGGGACCATTGATCTGGGATCAGGAAAGAAGGCAACCTTTTGTTACCCCGATGTGAAAGGGGTAAAACATCGTATCCAGATCGGGCTTCACATTAACTTTATCTGCTCCTCTGAGAACACCATTACTTGGAGCTTTTTAGAATCTGGATCCACTCCTACTTCGACTGCTGATGACTTCTCAAAGGCGCTGCAACCGCCACTACTCATCGAGCCTGCCAAGAAGGCTTCGCCTAAATGGGTAGCTCTCCCAAAGGAGCATCAAGCGACTCAAGAAAAAGAGGAAACCCTGAAAGAGAATGGCACAGAGATCACCCTTCTCAAAAAGAAGATTGAGGATCTCTCTGAGGCTGTCCAAAAGAAACCTTCTATTCTTTCCCTTACGGAACAAGATAAGAGGATGGTGAATGATGCAGTGATCCGCGAGAATATCGCCCTCAAAGCTTACATTCATCTCCTTCAGATGAAGCTTGCTGAGTCTGACTTTACCTTCGGTCTTACTCTCTCCTCATAAAGGTTACTTTGGGAAGGATTACATACTTTTTATCATACTCTATATAAATAGTATCATTTATATAGATTCATTGCGGGAGAGACAGAGAAAGAGATGAAGATGCAATCCATTATCCCTCAGAAGCCCAAAAAGTGGGCACAAATGCCCCTCTATAAAAAAGTAGCCATCTATCAAAAACATCTCGGGGCCTTTCACGCACCCTTTGTTGACAAGCTCGTTGCCAAAAAGATCGTCAAGGCAATCTGCGGAGATCCCATCCACGTTGCACCCGTCGTTCGTATCCTCTCTTCACCCGATGATATTTATATCGAAGATCTACAAGCATCAAGTAACCGAATCATCAAAGCTACTCACGCATCTAAATGGAACATCGCAATAGACAAGGACAAGAACAAGGATAAAGATGAATCCCATTTGCAACAAATCATTCAACAACTTCACCAATGGAATCGTACCTATAATCCAGGTATCGAAAAGCAGTATGCTTACATTCAACCCCGATTCTTTATCGAAGAACGAATCGTTGATAACTATGCAGATCATTTTGCTACTGTAGGTATCCATTCAAAAGATGCTATCGTCTATATGTGTCGATGTATCTATGGTGACGTCGTTTCCATTAGTGCACGTCTTGGTGAACTTCGCAACGACTATGACCGAGAATGGAACGTAATCGGCGGATTTCAACTTCCCTTTATCCAAAAGCCTCAACCTGATCGTTTAGCTACCCTCATCTGGGCCGCCGAAAAACTGTCAGCTCCCTTTGAATTCGTTCGAATGGACTTCTACCTATCTGCAGATGAAAAGATTTACTTTAGTGAGTTTACCTTCTCCCCCTCGTGTGGTCTACCTACTCTCCCCGGAGATCTTGAGTATACCCTCTCCAAAAAATGGGTTTAGATTCGATCACTCTTTGTCCCTATAAAATAGATCAGTTCCCATTCAAACTCCAAAGATCCATCCTCTCGACGATCTAACCCTAAATTTTGATCTACCAGTTCTATCAACTTTCCTGGATCACCTTCAAATGCTACCCTCATCCCAAATAGGTTCATCATAAAATCTACCATCTCCCCCTCCGACCGAAACCTCCACCTTAACCTCTTTACCTTACTCTCCACCTCAAAGCCCTGTGCCCTCATATCCTCCCCATCTTGTATCGGTTGAAAAAAGATCCCCTTATGGCCATTCGGATTATATCGATCGACTACCCCATTTAACCATCGATCCTCCTTCGAACCCTCCATCACATCCCCTAATACAAACTGGGATTGCGAATTAGACCTTAATATTCTAAAAATCTCTTTATATAGCTTACAACGATCAGAGCGGGTCATATGATGAAGACTCGCATTGACACATACCCGGTCCATTGTCCCATCTTGGATGGGAATCTTTGATGGAAGGTAGAGTGGGACTTTCGCATACTCCGCAAATGATGGACTCGACTCCATCACCACATACTCGATGTTTGCATCCTTTGGAAACCACCAGAAAAGCGGCGATGCAACCCCATCCAAATTGAGAAGATGGATAGGAACCTCTGTTCCCGGAAACCGCAACTCCTCCACCATACTCTCAAACTCCTCCCCCATACAATGTGGATACCTCTCCACCGCATACATATACGACTCCACTCGATCCATAAATGGATCCATCTTACATATAGATATGGATATATACTATTACACTCATTTGATAATCATATAGATTATCAAACGATATATGGTTATAATATGATTGGATGGATTTGGATCTACTTCGACAACATCGTATGGTTGAGGACTCCATCCCGGATGTGATTGAGAATCTGCGTCTTTATCTTCGACTCATCGAGAAGTCCAATGAACGCCTGATTGTCCACAAAGTCATTCACATCAAACTCCTCCTCCTCAAAGAACTGATTGTTGATCTTCGTTAACAACATCTCAATGTTCGAACATATGATCTCCA
>JACCDO010113191.1_pt1:2500-10187 | contig 10187 bp, 9 predicted proteins | sample 7446101 | NCBI WGS metagenome assembly JACCDO01 (sample SAMN15323440, study PRJNA562643) | freshwater metagenome | isolation source: river surface water | place: USA:Blue River Watershed | collected 2017-08-16
CATCAATAATAGCACGATGAAGACACACTTTACACGACCTCCCACTCGGTCAGACTCATTTCACTGCTCAGCTTCTCACCCATTACGTGGTATCTGGGATTATCTAAGCTTTGTTCTAGCAGTGCAAAAGGGGTGCATGTTTGAAGGGCGTCAATACCTTGGTCACAGAACAAGTTCAGCAAAGCTGGGCTGAATCCCGACATCATCGATGTGTTCGGCTGCGATTGTAACGTGGGGAATCCAGAAGTGCTTCTCAAGTTCCAGAAGAGAATATGAGGAGGGTTGTATGGCTTGCCGTGCACTTTCATGCCAGCTTCACTGTACTTCTCCTTCATGGCCTCATACAGAGCTTTCTTGTCGCATCTGTCCCCCGCGTCCATCTGCATATCACTTAGGATGACTAGGATCATGTCAGCTACATCCTCCGCTGCCATCTTATTCTGCACAATCGCATCTAGAATCGTGTCTAGCGCAGCGTGGAAGTTGGTATTCATGCCCCAAGGAGCGCGTTGCACCACTTCTACTTGAGAGATGAAGTCGTTGTATCCATCCAGATTCACCCACGTAGGTGTGGAATGAAAGGTCATAACACGCTTCCCAAGTAGTGATTTCTCAGCTATTCGGATGCCCAGAGCTATTGCAACGTGCATTGGATCGCCGTCCATCGAGCCCGACACGTCAACCATCGCAATCATCTTGCCAAGAGCGCCGCTCAACGATGCACTGTCGCGCCACTGGCTGTTCAACAAAGCTTTTTCAACTTCATCTGTACATCGAAGGATTGCTAAAGCTTGCTTGGTGAAGTCAGCCATACCAACACGCTTGCCTTTAACTTCCTCGCCCTTCTCAACTTTCTGCTTAACATGAGCACGCAAATGGTCTGCACAAGCAACGCGATCAGGGTTATCAGGGAAGCGAACACTGCTGTCCTTGGTGATATTCAACAGGGCTTTCTTCTGCTTTGTCAGCGAGATCGAAGTGACCTTGTTGAAGTCAATGGAGGCCCAGGTGTTGTCGCACTGCTTTATCTGAAGTGTGTCGATCTGTTTATTCAACGACGACAACAACTTGCGATATTCCATCTTACACTTCAACACTGCCTTCTCCATTTGTGTCTCATCGCGTGCAGTTTCTAGGAACTTGCTGAAGTAGTTGGTTGCTAGGGATTGGTACAACCAACCAAATGCCTTGTTTTCCCGAGGAACCCACTTCGCAACCAATGAGATAACACCAGTAGGATTGGTTGCTACCGTGGCACTGTCCTTCTTCAACTGTTCGTTGGTTAGCTCAATAGCATACTGAATAAGAGGGTGGTCAATACTCATACCGTGATCTCTGCAATACGCACAGAAGTACTTGATATCCTTCCAAGAACCATACTGATGAACAGCTTTGTCCCCGAGGTCAATCATGCATTTCAATGCAAATTTGGAGAGTTCAGGATAAAAATCGTACCAAGTATGAATCATCATGTAAGCAAGTGTGTATTCTCCCTTTCCATCGATGATATCACGCGTTTGCCCTATCATTCTATATAGAATAGAAAGGTAACGAATTGCCATTTCCTTGTCTGATGCTGTCAATGTATAGCTCTTCAATCTCACCAGCAAGTGCTTGAGAACAACTTGAAGCTTCTGCACTCCTTTTTCATCAGTTCTAGTGACTTGGAAACTCAATTGGCCAATACTTTCTTCAATAGAATTCGACCAACTGTACTCGACGTGTCCATTTTCTCCTAGCTGTTTACTAGTCATACTGTCCAGCGCATCGACCACACTGCGACATGTCGCTTTTGGCTCATTACTTGCTGCTGTGTTGGAACTCATTTCTTCTCTGAAAGTCGATTATTTGTGCTTTTTCTTCTGGTTTCTTTCTGTGCTTCGATTTTCCATTGAGTTTTTCTACAGAAAATTCTAACCGGCCTTCAAGAAAGTTAGTAAAGAGACTAAAGAAGAGTAAACGAGAGTAATAGAGCAATGACTTGGTGTAACTAGATACCTAGAAGCCGAATACTGAGTAGAGTATCGCCCAAGTAACCCTTGCAGGCAACTCGGCATCGGCTTACATTAGTCACGACGAGGTAATAGAGCAGCGCCTCCTTCACATATCTGGCAGGAAATGAATGTGCATACTGTGCAAGGCGTTAGTGTCAGTCTCAAATAATGTAAAACACGTTTCTTTGAACGGTACCGTGTAGTGCCGAGTAGTGATGGTACACTTGGCAGCTGCTCCCTTCAGATCTCCGCATTCACGAGGAGTTCGTACTCTTCTCGCGCTTCGGCGACTGCGTATGTGTGGTTTTATGGGTCAAAGGAGGGAATGAATTGGCTCTATAATTGCCTATTGTTACTCCTTCTTGTTCAGCGGATCGCTGGTCAAGCAGTCACAATCAGCACGCTGGCTGGAACGGGAGTAAACCAAATAAGCAGTGATAATGGCCCCGCTGTCCAAGCCAGTTTGGCCAATCCCACTGGTGTAGGTGTCGACACCTCCGGCAATTTGTATATAGCTGAGCAAACAGGTGCCCGTGTACGTAAAATTACATCTGGTATTATTTATACGACTGCAGGAAATACCCAAGCTGGATACAGTGGTGATGGTGGTGCAGGACCAGCTGCGACGTTGAATCGACCCAATGAATTGGCTATTGATACATCGGGTAACGTGTACATCGCTGATACTTATAATCATCGCATACGTAAGGTGACAGTGTCAACGGGAATCATCACCACCGTTGCTGGTATTGGTTCTGCTACGTTTAGTGGTGATGGAGGAGTAGCACCAGCAGCTGCGGTGAATTTTCCTTTTGGAGTCACAGTAGATAGCTCAGGCAACGTGTACGTCGGCGATACGTACAACTGCCGCATTCGTAAGGTGTCGGGATCAACTACTATTATATCGACAATAGCGGGATCAGGCTCATGTCCCTCTGGCGGCGATGGAGGTCAAGCCACCTCAGCAGGATTGCAGTCACATGGAGTGGCGGTTGATTATTCTGGCAACTTTTACATCGCCGAGTATTTTAATCATCGTGTCCGCAAGGTGACCGTGTCAACTGGCATTATTAGCACGGTTGCAGGCACGGGCACTCCTAGCTATAGCGGGGATAACATCCAAGCGGTTTCCTCGGGGTTGAATGGTCCTATCGGGGTCGCTGTGGATTACTCAGGTACCCTACTAACAAATCCCTCCTTCAATGACCTTCTCACGCTGCTTCCCTAGGTAACTTGTACATCTCAGACATGGGCAACAACCGCATTCGCGTCGTCACCGTGTCAACGGGCATCATCACCACGATAGCCGGCACGGGAACTGCTGGTTTCTCTGGTGATAACGGCGCCGCCACGTCAGCCACGTTGAACGGGCCGTGGGGGATCAGGCTGGACTCGACCGGCAACATATATTTCGCGGACAGCAACAACCAACGCGTCCGCAAAATTGCCGTTCCGCCACCAACGGCTATTCCAACGGCTATTCCAACTCCTAAACCATCGATAATCCCCACGGCTATCCCCTCAACTGTTCCAACGCGCACTCCAACAAGCTTGCCTTCGTTCACACCAAGGTACTCATCTCACTCGTTACACTTTCTTCCCTTACTCACACTCCTTGTATGTATAGCGATCTCCCTACCGCGTTGCCGACGGTTTTGCCCTCTATAACTCCAACTGCGAAACCATCGATAATCCCTACTATAATGCCGTCACAACCCACAAGAGTACCGACAATTGGGCCTTCGTATGCTCCTACTAACGCGCCGTCGTTTACACCTAGTGTGTTGCCATCAACTGTACCGACGAGGTCGCCAAGCGCGATCCCCAGCTTCTCGCCATCCACCGAGCCAAGTGCTTTGCCAACGCGCACTCCAACAAGCTTGCCTTCGTTCACACCAAGGTACTCATCTCATTCGCTACTCTTTCTTGCCTTACTCACACTCCTTGTATGCATAGCGATATCCCCACCGCGTTGCCCTCCGTGATCCCGTCATTCACTCCCTCGGCCGCGCCATCAGTCGGTCCCACGATGAATCCTTCTCTAACACCTACCAAGAGCCCAACCCCTGTACCCAGCACGCAATCTCCCACTGTCACACCGAGTGACTCACCAACAACAACCCCCACAACACCAGCTCCAACCTCTACTCCCTCGTCCTATCCATCATCACTGCCATCTTCGCAGCCCACATCACTTCCTACCTCCTCCCCTACCCAGCTAGACATCATCGGGGTTAACCTGTTCAACACCCCAATCAACGCCGAGGTCGTGCAAGTCAAAGTCAAGTTCTTCCTCGCCAAGTACGTCATCTACTTCCTCTTTGTTTTCATGGTTTTGTCGTTGTTGGACTACTCCAAAGCGGGTAAACGCACGAGTAAACTGCTGCATGACTCGGCCTTTTCCTCTAACGTGCACGTTCCCACACCCGCAACAGGACTCGGTCAAGCGTCAAGTCGTAAGGAAGCAACAGAAGTGTTCTACAAGCTAAGAAAGAAGGACGGCGAGGTACAAGAGGTGATGGAGCGACATAACAAGTTGCAAAATCTAGTCGTTGCGGATGCAAGCGAAGAGGAGGTGGAAGAGGAAGGAAATAGGGCGAAGAAGCTGTTGAAAGGCAAGTCGTCGAACCGGTTTCTAGTGAAGGAAACGGCTTATTCCCAGGGATTTTACCGTTATTTAGACCAAAAACGCACGTACTTGGGTTGCGAACCACTCCTCTACCGAGACGGCGTCGTGCGACTAGGTGGCTGCGCTATTGCGGCTTGCGAGCTCGGTGCCGTGGAGGACTTGCTGGTCTTCTTATACAACAGCCACTCGGTGCTCAGCTGTATATTCGCTTGTGACGGCGCACCGGTAGATCGGTTAGCGTACCGGCTGATTTACATCACCCAAAATTGCATTGCCTTCTTCATGTCGGCTATATCCAGTTGTGTCTTCAACTATTTGTTGCTGCCAACCCAAGCCAATATTGTGTTCGACATCCTGGTTACAACCCCTGCAACCATCGCCATATCCAAGGTCATCAAGGCGCTGTACACGTGCCCGGTGGGTTTCAGTGTGGATTACCAGGTGCGGAATCCACTGGTTGTTGTTCTTATTCAGTGCCTAGGTAAGATGATCCTGGTCCCGCTGGTCTTCGCCATCCTCTTCCTGCTCCTGCTCGCCGCGCTCTTCAGTCAAGGCCATGATTACGCCAAGACCCTGGTGTATTTCTTCTTACAAGTGCAGTTGTATGGCTTTTTCCTCGAGCTAATCTTCTCTTGTTTGTTGTTTGTGTCGCGCTTCTATATGCGATGCACTATTGACTTGACATGGCGATCCATTGTGCTGCTAGAGGTGGGTCGCCGCTACACGGAGCTCATCTATCACAATAGCTTGGAGGACGGCAAGGACTACCACTACCGTTGCTACTACTTGCTGTGTTTGCTGCGCATTGAGTGTATCTATCAGTACGATGACGCAGTGAAGAAGGGGTACATAACCGAGAATGTACCCGTTGACGTTGAAATGACAGCGCCTTATGCCGGGTATGAGCGCAAGAGTGAGAGTGATAACGGTATAAACCATGTGTATATGACTGAGGACACCAGTCGAAACAGCTCGTTCTTCACTTACGACACCTACGGCAGAGACAGTGTGATAGGCAGCAGCGCAGCGGAAATCAGCGGTGGTGAGTCAGCCAAGATTACGAATCCGTTGCATCAAGCAAAGACAGCTGTGATTGCGCGCATGAACACCATGAAAGTTATTGGCGAGGTGAGTGCTGAGACAGATGCAGCAGAGTCAAGAGTGAGCTCACAGTGCAGAGAAAGCACTGGTGTGATAGCTGGTGTGATAGGGGGGTCAGAAGAGCAGTCCAATGAGACAGATGAAGAGTACGTGCTGCGGAAGAAGGCGTTCAAGCCAGAAACCAGCTCGACATTTATTGAAGTGTTTCGTAAGTTCGAAGAGTCAGAGCAGCTCGCCTCCAGCGCTGTCCCCAGCAGTAACAATGACAGGACCAATTTCATGCACAGCGTGTTCAAGAAGAGCAACAGCAACATTTTAGGGTCAAAGAGATAGTATATTATATAACCTTGTAACAGATGCTTTATTATATAACCTTGTAACACCGCCTCGCGCTCTGCTGTCTTAGTCACCGGGCTAGTCCCGCAACTAGGTGGAACTCTTCTATATTTGGTTCACATTGTTCATCCTTCGCTGTCAGGGGATGCAACCACTAGTAGCGTTGCCGCATTGCTCTACTGACTTGCCTCTCAGCAATGCTCTAGTTCCCAAACCTGTTGTTAAGCCTGCTTCTTCTACTTTACGACGAGCAAGATGGCAAGTCATTGACTCAGCCAACATGTTCGGCACTGACTTGAGCAAGGCAATGAGGGCGAGCAAGGCAATGAGGTACCTCGGCCAAGACATCTTACCAAGACATGGTGAAAAGCACAGTTGGGATTTCAATGCGCTGCAATTCGATAAAGAAGAAGGCTCTGTTGGCTTCGGATGCGAATCGAGCTTTCGTCTTGATCGAATCACAAGCATAATAAAACTCCTGGAGTGCTCTTCCCCATGTCTTGGCAAGATATCTTTGCACCTTCACTGCCTTTTTGAATTAGTGTCGAATATAGCGGTTGATTCAATGATTTGTGACCTTGATAAGTTGTGTTCAGATGCTATTGCCTTTGCTGCCTCTGGATAACTGGCGAGTAGAGCTTTCATCTCATAGGATAAAAATTTCACAAAACACCTGTTGCTGCTGCTCAAATTGTTCCTGCAACAGCGTGTATTATTACTTGATGGAGCATCAGCAACAGGTGTTAGATGAAATGTTGATCCTACAACAGTAATGAGTGCTCGTATAACTAGTTATTTCAACGTTGCAACCACACAAGCATTCAGAGCCATCTGCACTTTCCACTGTCATCTACACTTGAAAACTTCGGTGCAGTCGGAATCCACTCTACAATTCTCTCAATAAAGCGTAATTGTATATGAATCCTCCATCTGTCCATCTGCGGAGGAGATCAGAGGCAGAAGTACGATTTTCATATACACAATTACGCATTAGTTAGAGAATTATATAGAAAATTCAGACTGTAATTGTGGAAATTCATCTCAATTATCGCCTTTTATGTGACAGAACATCTGTAATTCTTTTGTAGTGATCGCATACGAGAGGCATTTCAATCAATCAATGTATTGTGATGATGACAAGTAGAAAAATGCATTGAACATAACCCTGAAGAAGTCAAATTAAGGTAACTCGTAAAGCTGAACGCACAGCAAACACAGCATTTTATAATGTTTTTAATGTGGGTCATCCTATTCTTAGAGATCGACCAATTTACATGGAAACATTGTAAAATGCTGTATTTGCTGTGCGTTCAGCTTTACGTGTTACCTTAATTTGACTGCTTCAGGGTGATGGTTCAATGCACTATTCCACTTGTCATCATCACCATACATTGCAATGTCTCAGGATAGACTCATCGCAGGAAGACTAATCCCAATGACACTTGACAAAACTTTGAAGTGTCACTACTTCCCCCATTCCGGACCCATCGAAAGGATGTGGATTTTTATTTCCCTCAAAAAATTTTGAAGAAAAAAAAGAAAGGCCCTTCTCCCCCGACATATGCGCATTCTCTGGCTTGTGTTGCTTGAGATGGCGCTTGCAAGCTGCATCCGTCCAACAAGCCGC
>JACCDO011730905.1_pt1 | contig 10187 bp, 10 predicted proteins | sample 7446101 | NCBI WGS metagenome assembly JACCDO01 (sample SAMN15323440, study PRJNA562643) | freshwater metagenome | isolation source: river surface water | place: USA:Blue River Watershed | collected 2017-08-16
AAGAACATGACCACGGCTGTGGTGCGAGCCGCTGTTTCAAAGACTTCATACAACTGGCGCCATTTGAGTTCTTTGTAGATCACAGTGGCCACAAACAGCGCATACACAGCAGCCACCACAGCAGCCTCTGTAGGCGTAAACACACCCATGCGCAAACCCACCAAAATAATCAGTGGCAACATCAAAGCCCAGCCTGCATCGCGCAAAGCCTTCAAGACCTCAGGGGTCGATTTTTTGGGTGGCGGTTCTAAATGCTCTTTGCGCGTCAGCCACCACCAAGTAATCCACAAGCCTGCACTCAAAACGATGCCAGGAAAAATGCCAGCCAAAAATAACTTGCTGATTGACACGTTGGCAGCCACGCCAAAAATAACGAAACCAATGGAGGGCGGAATGATGGGACCAATCACACCACAGGCCGCAATCAAACCACTGCTTCTTGATTTGTCATGGCCAGCCTTGACCATCATGGGCAACAACAAGGCCGTCAAAGCTGCCGCATCGGCAACAGCAGAGCCAGACAGGGCCGACAACAAAATGGCCGCCACAATGGTGACATAGCCCAAGCCGCCGCGGATGTGACCGACCAGCGCCAAAGCAAAATCGACAATGCGGCGTGACAGACCGCCAGTGTTCATGATTTCGCCCGCAAGCATGAAAAACGGGACTGCGAGCAAAGGAAAACTGTTGGCACCTTCAATGACGTTCTGCGCCAAAATTTGGGCATCAAACATGTTCATGTGCCACATCAAGGCAGCACCACAAATCAGCAAAGAGAAAGCAATGGGAACGCCCAACGCCATGGCGGCAAGCAAGGATCCTAAGAAGACGGCAATGGTCATGGTGTTCTTTCTTATTTCACTGGCGCGGGCACATCGACCGGCTCTTCTTCTGATTCACGAATGCCAATCAACTCGCCGTCTGACAACTGGCCGCGTGCCAATCGCACCAATTGATTGATCAAGATAATGGCGCCAGACACCGCCAAGACCAGGCCACAACCGTAGAACATGGCCATGGAGACCTCCATCACGGCGCTGGTGGTTGTTAAGTTGATGATGACTTGCTCGTATGAGCCTTTGAAGAGCAAATAACAAATGCCAAGCATCAGCAAATGTCCGATCACAAAACAAACTTTTTGTTTGGCCACAGACAAGCGCGAGACCAAGGTGTCGGAACCCAAATGTGCACCCTCTTTCATGGCCACAATGGCACCCAAGAAAGTCACCCATACAAACAACCAGCGAGAGAGTTCTTCAGAAATGGTGAGGCCTGAATTGAAGGCATAACGCAGCACCACATTGCCAAAGACCAAAACGACCATGAGCGCCAAGCAAACCGCCATGATGACTTTGAGACATTTGCAGTAGATATCAAGGAACTTGTTCATGGGCGATGTAGGTATTGTTGAATTCTGTACAAAATGTACAAAACAGTTAGTTTAGTAAATATAAGTAAAAACCCTAGATTTTGATTGCATAACCAGCTACCTGTTATAGCAATTCGATCTAACTCTAGGGTTTGGCGACAAAATTCAAAATGAGATTCACGACATGCGCTCTGTGAAGGATTTGCGCCTTACCTGTAGAACGCTTCTGATTGAAAATCAGACCAAAAGTATGTTGGTTGGACACATTGAAAAAGGACAAAGCTGAAATGGCGGAGTGAATGTCCAAGGGTGTCAGGCCTGGTCTAAAAACACCACTCTTCACTCCCCGCTCGTATAAATTTTGAATGGTCTGAAGCGCAGAACCATTGAGCTGTTGGATGTCTTTACTTTGGCCGATGTATTCGCCACGCTGGATGTTTTCGTTCATGACCAAACGAATGAAATTCTCATTAGCTTGATGGTGATCGTAGGTAAATTCAACCAATGCTTTGAGCGCTTGAGCGGGTTCTAAATCTTCAAGGTGCAAGTCGGATTCAATTTGACGCATGCGGCGATAAGCTGCCTCTAGCACCGCCAAATACAAGCCTTCTTTGCTTGCAAAATAATAATAGATCATGCGCTTGCTGGTACGCGTCGCCGCAGCAATCTCGTCAATCCTAGCGCCTGCCAAGCCTTTGTCTGCAAACTCTTTGTTGGCCACCAACAAGATTTCAGCCATCGTCCGTTCTGGATCGTTGGTTCTTGAAGTTTGTTTGCGGGAAGTTTTTTTGACAGCGGTCGCCATGGGCGAAATGTACCATCTAGTTAATCAGAAAATCAATCCGGCCTAAAAAATGGCTGTGAATATCACAGCCATTTTGAGATGCAGCATGAACTTCAAGCTGTCAATTGCAACTCGAGATCGTGCAAAACTTTGTAGCACGGCAAGACTTGCGCCACACTTGAATTTGGTTCACGACCTTCTTGAATGGCCGCAAAGAACTCACGGTCTTGCAACTCAATGCCGTTCATGGACACGGCCACATTGGACACATCAATTTTCTCTTCCTTGCCGGTGAACAAATCGTCATAGCGCGCCAAATATGTCCCTGTATCGCCAATGTATCGGAAGTATGTGCCCAGAGGGCCATCGTTGTTAAAGGACAAGCTCAAAGTGCAAATGGCGCCATTGGCTGCTTGCATCTGAATGTTCATGTCCATGGCAATACCCAGCGTAGGGTGAATAGGCCCTTGAACTGCATTGGCTTTGACGATGGGACTGCCCGCTTGGTATGCAAACAAGTCAACGGTGTGGGCCGCATGGTGCCACAACAAATGATCGGTCCAGCTGCGAGCTTGGCCCAAGGCATTCATGTTGGTGCGACGGAAGAAGTAAGTTTGAACATCCATTTGTTGAATGTTGAACTCGCCTGCTTTGATTTTTTGATGGACCCATTGGTGGCTGGGATTGAAACGACGGGTGTGACCGCACATGGCCACCTTGCCAGTTTCCTTGGCAAGCCGCACCACTTCTTCGGCATCTTTCCAGCTGTCTGCCAATGGAATTTCTACTTGAACATGCTTACCCGCTTTCAAACAGGCGATCGATTGGGCCGCATGCATCTGTGTCGGTGTGCACAAAATGACAGCGTCTACTTCTGGCAAGGCCAAGCTGTCCGCCAAATTGGTGGTGATGTGCTTGATGCCATATTTATCGGCCACTTCTTTTGTTTTTTCAAGGTCACGGCTGATCAATGAAACCACTTCAACGCCATCAATGTTTTTGATACCGTCTAAGTGCTTAATTCCAAATGCACCCGCACCTGCCAATGCCACTTTAATGTTTTTCGACATCACTTCATTCCTCTGTTCAAAATTGATTTTCTAAAATCAGATGGCCTACGGCTGTGTTGGACGCAGGCACATGATAAAAGCGGTGCTTCACTGCTGGCGCTTTACCGCCCGCGACATCGTTCATGGCACCGCGTGCTATGAGCCACATGACCAACTCGATGCCCTCACTGCCCGCTTCCCGCACATAGTCAATATGGGGAATGTCTGCCGCAGCTTGTGGATCATTGATCAACTTGTCTAGGAAAGCATTGTCAAATTCTTTGTTGATCAAGCCTGCTCGTGCACCTTGAAGCTGGTGACTCATACCGCCAGTGCCCCAGATGTGCACATTGATGTCTTCGTCGTAGCTTTCAATGGCTTTGCGAATGGCCTTGCCCAAGTTGTAGCAACGCTGGCCGCTTGGCACAGGATATTGAACTACATTGACTGCAAACGGAATGACTGGACAGGGCCATTCAAACTTATCGGCAGGCGGTTGGCCGCACATTAAAGACAAAGGCACACTCAAACCATGATCGACATCCATCTTGTTGACAATGGTGAGGTCAAAATCTTGCTGGATCACTGACTGTGCAATGTGCGACGCCAAATCTGGATGGCCTTTGACAACAGGAACAGGCCGAGGTCCCCAGCCTTCATCAGCAGGTTGAAATTCGGCGGCGGTGCCGATGGCAAACGTTGGAATGAAGTCCAAGCTGAATGCGGTAGCGTGGTCGTTGAAGACCAAGAAAATCACATCGGGCTTGTTGTCTTTCATCCATTGCTTGCCGTATTCGTAGCCTTTAAAAAGAGGCTGCCAATAGGGTTCTTGGGTTTTACCCAGATCGAGCGCTGCGCCAATGGCAGGAACGTGTGAGGTGAATACAGAGGCTGTAATTTTTGCCATGATCAGTTTGCTTTCTTCGCGGCAGAGCCTTGAGGTTGCTTGTGTGCTTGTGCGTCGCCGTCTTCGCCAATGAAACGATTGCCCTCGACAGAGCGACCACCACTGATCATCATGTTGCGATACTCTTCTTCGGTCATGCCGGTCATCGAGCCCGCCATTTGCTGGAAGCTCTTGCCGTCAGTGGCGCCAATTTTGGCCAAGAAATAGATGTTGCCACCCGTGCGCATGCACCAATTCAAGTCACGGGCCAACACAGCTTGTTTTTGTTCTTCTGTCATGGCCCACTCATCGAGGTAGGCGCGTTCATTGGCTTTGAATCGCTCGCGATTTTCAGCTTTCATGAGCGACATGCAAAACTGATTGATCCAATAACCTTTGCGGCTTTGTTCGGCATCGAAAATGATGGTGCCAGGCACATCCAAATAGGGTTTGTCTAAAGACATTAAATTTTCTCCTCAGGCCAGTACAAGCGCATTGGGTTGTCGACCAACAATTTTTGTTGTTGTTCAGGGGTGGTTGCAATGTGGGGAATAAAGTCCACCAACAAACCATCGTCTGGCATGTGCTTTTTCAAGTTGGGGTGTGGCCAATCGGTACCCCACAGAACGCGATCTGGAAAGGCTTCTACGATGGCCTTGGCAAAGGGGACCACGTCTTGATACGCATTTTGCTCGCCGTTTAAGGCAGGTGCGCCGGTGACCGACAAGCGCTCAGGACAAGTGACCTTGCTCCAGACGTTTGGATGCTCTCGCATGAATTTCATGAACAATTGAAATTGCGGGCCATCCACGGGCAATTTAACATCGGGCGTTCCCATGTGGTCTACCACCACAATGGTTGGCAGGCCTGTGAAAAAGTCCCACAACTCTGGCAAATCTACTGCTTCAAAATAGATCACTACGTGCCAACCCAACTTGTGAATGCGGGTGGCAATTTCCATCAACTCTTCTTTGGGCGTGAAGTCGACCAAACGCTTGACGAAGTTGAAGCGAACACCGCGAATGCCTGCGTCATGCATGGCTTGCAATTCTTCATCCGTCACTGAACGCTTCACAGAGGCGACTCCGCGTGCTTTGCCATTCGAGTGCAACAACGCATCAACCGTTGCGCGGTTGTCAGTGCCGTGGCAAGTTGCGCCTACCACCACATTGCGTGAAAAACCCAAGTGATCTCGCAGCGCATACAACTGGTGTTTAGACGCATCGCATGGGGTGTACTTGCGTTCAGGCGCGTAAGGAAATTCAGCGCCAGGACCAAAGACATGGCAATGGGCATCGACAGCGCCTGCTGGCAATTTGAATGTTGGTTTGCTAGGGCCTGCGTACCAGTCAAGCCAGCCGGGGGTTTTTTGAAATTCCATGGTGTTTAAATTTTCACAATTCAATTAATCGATGTACTTCAAACCTGCTTTGGCCAAAGGCTCACGCATGTTGTACATGTCCAGACCCAAAACGCCTGCGGCCAATTTGGCGCGCTTTTCACCCTCATTGGCTTCACGCGCCTCAGCGGCATCCGCCACTTTTTGAGCCCAAGCTGCAGGCACCACAACCACGCCGTCGTCATCGGCTACAACAGCATCACCTGGATTGACATTGACGCCTGCACACACCACTGGAATGTTGACAGAGCCTAAGGTTGATTTGATGGTGCCCTTCGCGCTGATGCCTTTGCTCCAGACTGGGAAGCCCATGGCCGTGAGTTCGCGGACATCACGAACACCCGCATCAATGATCAATGCTTTGGCACCACGGGCCATGAACGATGTGGCCAACAAGTCGCCAAAAAAACCATCGCAGTTGTCAGCGCTGATGGCTGCAACCACCACATCGCCAGGCTGAATTTGCTCTGCGACGACGTGCATCATCCAGTTATCACCGGGGTGCAACAACACTGTGACGGCGGTACCCGATACAGGCGCGCCACTGTAAATGGGGCGCATGTATCTTTGCATCAAGCCAACGCGACCCATGGCTTCGTGAACCGTAGCCACACCAAAGCGGCCTAATTTTTCGACGGCTGCTTTGTCTGCGCGGGAGATGTTACGTTTGACAATTCCGAGTTCTGTCATGGTCATTTCAGTGAGTTAAGTTATAGGATTTTGAGCACAAAAAATTAGAGGCCTTTGGCTTTTAAATGCGCATCTAAGCGAGGGAACACACGGCGTGTATTGCCTTCGTAAATTTTGTAACGCTGATCGTCGTTCAGAATGTCAGACGACTGGATATAGCGCTTGGTGTCGTCGAAATAATGACCTGTTTCTGGATCAATGCCGCGCACAGCACCAATCATTTCGGAAGCAAACAAAATGTTTTCAACTGGGATAACTTTGGTCAACAAGTCAATGCCAGGCTGGTGATACACGCAGGTGTCAAAGAAAATGTTGTTGAGCAAGTGGTCTTTCAGCAATGGCTTTTTAAGCTCTTGCGCCAAACCACGGAAACGACCCCAGTGATAAGGCACGGCGCCACCGCCATGGGGAATCAAAAACTTCAAAGTCGGAAAATCTTTGAACAAATCCGATGTGAGGCACTGCATGAAGGCGGTGGTGTCGGCATTCAAATAGTGTGCGCCTGTGGTGTGAAAGCAGCTGTTGCAACTGGTGCTGACGTGAATCATGGCGGGCACGTTGTATTCCACCATTTTTTCGTAAATGGGGTACCAGTGTTTGTCGCTCAAGGGTGGTGAGGTCCAGTGGCCACCCGATGGATCTGGATTGAGGTTGATACCCACATTGCCGAACTCTTTGATGCATTTTTCCATTTCAGGAATGCACGTTGCGGGGTCAACGCCTGGCGATTGCGGCAACATGGCCACAGGCACAAAGTGTTCTGGGAACAACTGGCTGACGCGATAGCACAGCTCATTGCAAATGGCCGCCCAAGTGGATGACACATTGAAGTCCCCAATGTGATGGGCCATGAAACTGGCGCGCGGGCTGAACAAGGTGATGTCAGAGCCGCGCTCTTTCATCAAGCGCAGTTGATTGGTTTCAATCGACTCACGCAACTCATCGTCACTGATTTTGAGGTCAGAAACTTTGGGGCCAAGTTCTGGCGTGTTCAAGTTTGCAATTTGTGCATTTCGCCAGTTTTCCAAAGCCTTGGGTGCTGTGGTGTAGTGACCATGGCAATCGATGATCAATGGTTTTTGTTGACTCATATTGTTTCCAATGGATAAAAGTGAATGATTGAAATTTCTTTAAGCCTTGCCAGACCAAATGGATGAAGGCACCATGGTTTCGCCTCGCATCAGCAAACGCGCGGTCCGCAGCAAAGCGGCTTGCTTGACCAGTTGACCACCGGGCAAATCAGCCGCAGGTTCAGTTTGCAAGGCCACACTGAATTCCCCCGTGGGATGTTCAACAGAGACGTTCTTTGTTAAGCCAGAAGGCATCACCGCAACACCTTCACACACTGAGCCTTCCAGCACACACGCCGTGCCCACGGTGACGGCAGCCAAAACGCCAATGGCATCATGGCAAACGTGGGGGATAAAACTTCGTGTGGCAATAGCGCCGCCGTTTTGGGGCGCGGCAATCAAAGTCATTTTGGGATAATTCTTTTGGCTCACATCGCCTAGGCCCATCAAAAGAGAGACCTGTAACCTCAATGCTTCAATTTTGGTTTTGAGTTCTGTATCGGCATTCATGTCGGCCACCGATTCATAGCCTGTGCGACCCAGATCGGTGGCTTTGAACATCACCAAGGGCATGCCGTTGTCAATGCAGGTGACATCCAGCGTGAAGGGTTCAAATCCCGCACCAGTCACTGTCAAGGTGTCTTTGACACGGCCTGTCGGCAACAAGCCTTCGCAAACTGAGCCCGCTGTGTCCAAGAAATTAATGACGACAGGCGCAGACGTCCCTGGCGCCCCATCAATTCGGGCCGTCCCTTCGTACTGCACAACGCCGCCCTTGGTATCGACAGTGATGTCGCATTGCATGTCTGTGTTCAAGGTCAAAACACGAAAGGTGCTTTGCTCACCCTTGGCTTTGACCATGCCTGTCTCTAATGCAAAAGGCACAACGGCAGCCAACATGTTGCCGCAATTGGGGGTGGTGTCGACGGTGTCTTTGTCGGGTTGCAACTGTGCAAATAAAAAGTCGAGATCGACCCCAGGTTCTTTGCTTCGACGAACAATGCCCACCTTGCTGGTCAAAGGGTGCGCACCGCCCAAGCCGTCAATTTGTCGTTTGTCAGGGGATCCCATGGCCGCCAACAAAACACGGTCTCTGATGGCGATGTCTGAAGGCAGATCAGACTCGTTGAAAAACGGCCCCTTGGAGGTGCCGCCCCTCATCAACAGACACGGAATGGCGGTTTGTGAACTTTGATTCATAGAAAGCAAGAGCGTGAATGTGTTGAGATTTGCCAGTGAGACGTGATTCTCAATGGATGACCCCAGAACGCCAAGTGACAGTGGACACTACCTGTTAGAACAAAATAGAATAGCTGATGATCCGTTATGGAAATTTAAACACATGGACCTCAAACAAATCGAATATTTTGTTCGTGTTGCTGAAATGGGCAGTTTCACGCGAGCGGCCATTGCGCTGAATGTCGCACAACCAGCCCTCAGCCGACAAATTAGATTGCTAGAAGTTGAGTTGCGTCAAAATTTGCTAAAAAGAAATGGGCGTGGCGCCAGCCCCACCGAAGCCGGTCAATTACTGCTTGAGCACGGCCGCGGCATTCTTCACCAAATAGAAAGAGCCCAGGAAGAGATGGCACGCGCCAGAAGCGGCCTCAGTGGCAAGGTGGCCTTGGGCCTTCCACCCAGCGTGGCCAGGGTTTTAACTGTTCCCTTAACACGCGCCTTCAGATCAAAAATGCCTGACGCCCATTTGTCCATCTCTGAAGGATTGACCGCTGCCATGCAAGAGAGTTTGTTGAATGGGCGACTCGACATTGCCTTGCTCTACAACCCCAAGGCTACAAGCGGCTTAGAAATCGCGCACCTGGTTCAGGAGGAGCTTTGGTTGGTTCAAGCACGCCCTTCTGCTTTGCAAGAAGACCCTCCCCCACCGCCCATTCGACTGAAAGATGTGGCCAAACTGCCATTGGTCATTCCAAGCCGACCCAACGCCATTCGGATGCATGTTGAATCTGAAATGGCCGGCATTGGCAGTCAACCGCAAATTGCACTAGAAATTGATGGGGTCACCTCCATTTTGGAGTTGGTGGCCGATGGCGCAGGCTCAGCCATCTTGTCAAAAAATGCCGTTACGCGCTCTATCAACCCTTCTGCATTTTCAACCCGACCCATTTCGGAACCCCAACTTAGCATTCAACTCTGCACCGTTGTTAGCTCATTGCGTCCGACCACTTTGACGCAACAGGCAACGCTCAGCCTGATTAGAGAAACAGCAGAAAAACTATTAGAGTCAGCTTGAACCCATGCAGCGCCTGTTATTGACTTTAGACACTATGCCCATCTCAATGTTTCATAAACCCTTGCTAGGTGCTTTGTTGTTGGCTTTGAATTGTTCGACGCCCGCCACTGCACAAACCAGCCCAAGCATCAACTACCCAGCCAAAGCCATTCGATTGGTCGTCCCATTTACGCCTGGCGGCAGTGCTGACATCTTGGGACGCACCATTGCGCTAGAGCTCTCACAAGCATGGGGTCAGCCCGTCATTGTTGAAAACGTTGCTGGTGCAGGTGGCAGCATTGGCGCTGACAAAGTGGCCAAGTCACCTGCCGATGGCTACACCCTGTTGATGGGCCACATTGGCACGCTGGCAGTCAACCCGTCGCTCTATCCCAAACTTCCCTACAACCCTGTCAAAGACTTTGCGCCTGTTGCATGGGTTGCGCGCGTACCCAATGTGCTGGTGGTCAACTCGCAGTTGCCCGTCAAAAACATCCAAGAAGTGGTCGCGCTTGCAAAATCAAAACCCGGTCAATTAAGCTATGGTTCGGGCGTGAATGGCAGCGCAGCCAACCTCGCTACTGAATACTTCAAGATGCAAAGCAACACCTCTTTGTTGCACATCCCTTACCGCGGCACTGCACCCGCAGTCAATGATTTGATGGGCGGTCAAATTCAAGTTTTATTCACCGGCGCACCTGCTGTCA
>JACCDO012141951.1_pt1 | contig 10187 bp, 10 predicted proteins | sample 7446101 | NCBI WGS metagenome assembly JACCDO01 (sample SAMN15323440, study PRJNA562643) | freshwater metagenome | isolation source: river surface water | place: USA:Blue River Watershed | collected 2017-08-16
ACACTTCCCTTAAACCGGATCGTGCGCGCGCCTTGCTGATGTGCGACGAGACCCGCCACACGCGCGTCATCATCCAAGATCAGGCGACGCGCAGTCATATGGTAAAAAAATGTTACGCCCAGCTTCTCTGCCTGCGCAGCAAGCGCATCCACCAGCGCTGCACCGCCACCCACGGGCAACAAACGCGGCTGCGTCTTTGTCAGGAACTGTGTTGGCAAAAAATCAAACTTCACACCAAGCCCCTGCAACCACTTAATCGTGGGCGGCACCTTGTCAGCGAAATTCCCAATCACCTCGGTATCCGGTAGCGCAAGCGTACGCGTGGCGTGTGACCAGTTCTCACGACCCGTTGCCATTTCCGCCATGAGATCAGGCTCAACATACAGACCAACGTTTGAAGCAAGAAAATCCTCAAAATCATCGGTCACCTGATCGATGGCCTTCATCCGCAAATACGCTTCGGTGTACCGGCTTTGGCCACCTCGATCTTCACGCGAGGCGCGCTCCAGCACAGCAACCTTCAGGCCACGCTCGGCTGCCGTCACAGCGGCCGACAATCCGGCTACGCCACAACCCGCGACGACGACGTCAAACTTTTGTTCCATGCTCTCTCCTACCTACTCGCCAAACACGTGTTGACTATGCAGCGACTTAAACGCCTGGTGTGCGCTTATCAATGCCATAGAACGTGAAAATCTCTTTTACACGCTCGAGCTCAGGCAGACGGTGGTAGTAGCCCTTGCGGCTTGGCTTGGTGCCACACAGACGACGCAGATCAACCATCATCTCCGCATGCTTGACCCAAGTGCCCAGCGAATCCATGATGGTCACGCCGTCGACTTCGGTAACGCCATTACGGGCAAGCAAGACGTTCATCGGCGCTTCACCTGGGATGATGACATCCGCACCTTGGGCGATGAGCTTGCGCGCAGCGACTTTGAATTTTTCAATCATCTCCGTTGGATCTTCAAACCCCTTCAAGACGTCATTGAAAGTAAAGCCGACGGGTGCCGCACCAGCGAACCGGGATGACAAGCCATAACTCTCTGCATTCTGTGCGAGAAGCTCGTTGAAGTCTTCAATGAAGACCAACACACCGAACTTGCGGCCGAGTAAGCAGGCGGTGAACATCGCCGACTCACCGTACCCCACAACAGGAATATCGACGAGCGCCCGAATCTCGCGTAAGGCGGGATCGGGTAAGGTGCTAATCGAGTAGGCATCGTAGCCTTGCTCTTGCGCCAAGACCGCCGCTTGCATGAACTGCATACCATGCAAATGAAACAGTGCGGCATGGCGGATATCAGAGCCAGGGTAGTTCGAGGAATACGTACCGGGTGCCATGCCGTGCATATCGATTTGTGTATCGGGTCGCGCGACGCGAGCGAAGTGGGCCTTCAGCGCTTGCTGATAAGGGCCCAGATCACCCAACACCGTGAAACTTTGATGCCAGATTTTCATGATCTACCTAGTCGATTGTGACGTTCGCGTTTTTAACGACCTGCGCCCACTTCGCCACTTCGGCTTTGTAGAACGCGTCAAACTCGGCGGGCGTGGAACCCACCGGCTCGGCACCAGACTTGAGTAGTACGTCGGTTACCGCCTGGGTACGCACAGCAGCCTGGATGGATTCAGCCAACTTATTCACAATCGGCGCAGGCGTCCCTCTCGGGGCAAAGATGCCAAACCATGCCGTAGCGTCGTAGCCGGGTACGCCCGACTCTGCAATGGTTGGAATCTCGGGTGCAACCGTTGAACGGGTTTTGGTACTTACCGCGATGGCATGCAACTTACCGGACTTTGTCTGCGCCAAGGTCGTCAGTATGTTGTCAAAGGTGATCGGCACTTGTCCACCCATCACATCAGCCACTGCTGGCGCAGCACCACGATAAGGAATGTGGTTCAGCTTGATCCCTGCCATCGAGGCGAACAGCTCGGTGAACAAATGCGAGCCGCTGCCGTTACCTGCGGTGGCGTAGTCAGGCAACTGCGAGCTGCCCTGCGCCTTCTTCGCCGCGCTAATAATATCCGCCACCGTCTTGTACGGCGAGTTCGGATTTGAAACGAGCAAGAATGCCGTCGACGCAATTTGTGAGACCGCGACAAAGTCGGTGCTCGGGTTGTAGTTTAGATTTTTGTACAAGCTGCCGTTGATCGATGTCGAAATTGTGCCGAGTAGCAAGGTGTAGCCGTCCGGCTTTGACTTTGCGACAAACTCTGCACCGATGTTGCTCGCGGCACCAGGCTTGTTCTCTACCACCACTTGCTGTCCAAGCTGCGTGGTCATTTGGCTGGCGATCGCACGGGCTGCCACATCGGACGCACCGCCCGCAGGAAACCCAACTATCAATCGAATAGGCTGCGTAGGAAAGGCCACGCTTTGCGCGGCCGCCGGACCCGACGCTACAAGGCCTAACGCGAGCGCCCAAACAGGCAGGCATTTTTTTAACAACATCTCGTCTCCTCCAAGTTCGTTCAAGCTCAGGGCCGGCAATGCGTTGCTCTTTTGCCCCGGTATGTTTGACTAGCCTACTGCACGGCGCACAGAATCGATAGACATTAATTTCAGGCGAGGGCCTGCTTTCATCATCTGACCTGGCAACTGACGGCCCATCATTTTTTCAACCGTCTGGGCGACAGCAATCAACTTCTCGAGGTCGATGCCGGTCTCGTAACCGCATTCATGCAACAAGTACACCAAGTCTTCGGTACAAATGTTGCCCGTTGCACCTGGTGCGAATGGACAGCCACCCAAGCCCGCGATCGATGATTCGTATTCGGTCACGCCAAGCTTCAAACCATTCATCACGTTGGCCAAGCCCACGCCACGCGTATTGTGGAAGTGCAGCGCGAGCTGCATATCAGGAAACTTATTGCGGACAGCCTCGACCGTACGTGTCACAACAGGCGGCGTCGCCATTCCCGTCGTGTCACCAAAACCGATGCGGCGCACACCATAAGAATGGTAAGCACCAACGATCTTCAAAATGTTTTCAATTGGCACATCACCTTCGAACGGGCAGCCAAAGGCCGTCGCGATGCCGCCATGCATTTTGATGCCCCATTGATTAGCAATCGGCACGACTTGCGCAAAGTCTGCGATGGCCTCGTCAATCGTCTTATTCAAATTGGTCTTGCAATGGCTTTCGCTTGCGGAAATGAAACCGACCATGACGTCGGCCTTGGCGGCAGCTGCACGCTCCGCACCGCGGGCGTTGGGCACCAACACGGCGAGCTCAGTGCCCGGCTTGCGATGCACCTGAGCAAGCACATCGGCTGCGTCGGCCAGCTGTGGCAAGGCACGCGGTGACACGAACGATGTGGCCTCAACGCTTGATACCCCAGCGTCGATCAGTGCGTCGATGACAGCAACCTTGTCTGCAGTCGGGATGAACTCGCGCTCAGCCTGAAAACCGTCTCGGGTGCCTACCTCAGTAATTTTTACAAACGTCTTGCTCATGGCTCGTCTCTCAAATTGTTGTTTGGGATTACTTTTTTCAGATGATTTTACGCTTAGATAAGTCGGCGATTGCCTCGGGCGTCAGACCAATTTCTTGAAGAATGACGGCGTTGTCCGCACCCAAGTCCGGTGGCGGCCGATGAATCACACAAGGCTCGTCGGTAAACTTGATCGGGAAGCCCAACACATCCATCGCACCGTGGGTAGGATGCTCAATCGTCAGGCGCATCTGTTGATGACGCGTCTGCGGATCTTCGAACACCTCGCCAAGATTCAATACACGACCGCAAGGGACACCCGCCTCGTTCAACCGAGCAATCCAGTGGGCGATCGGTTTTTGCTTAATCTTGGCATTCAGTTCCGCATTAATGCGCGCACGATTTTCAAAACGTAGTGCATTTGTCTGAAATTCCGGACGATCGCGCAGATGGCCTAGTTCAAGCGCATCGATCAGTTTGAAATAAAACGTGTCATTACTTGGAGCGATGGCCACTTGTCCATCCGCCGCCTCAAACAAGCCGTAGGGTGAGGCCAAGGCATGATCATTCCCTGTGCGCAGCGGCAGCTTACCCGTCGCAAAATAATTCGCAGCCAGAAATGCCAACATGCTTGTCATGCTGTCTGTTAATGCGGTGGTGACTTCTTCGCCCTGACCTGTACGCGCGCGTCGCACCAGCGCAGCGAGGATGCCCATCGCGGCATAAGAGCCCGCGACCAAGTCCGAAATCGGGGGTGCCGCGCGCATCGGTGGCTGATCTGCAGCACCGTTCACGCTCATGAAGCCACTCATGGCTTGCGCGACAAAATCAAAGGAGGGGCGATCGGCATAGGGGCCGTCAAGACCAAAGCCTGTCACATTACAGCTGATTAAATCCGGTTTGATCTGCGAAAGTGCTTCACGCCCGAAACCCATCTTGTCCATGATCCCGGGGCGATAGTTGTTCACTACAACGTCTGCTGTGGCGAGCAACTTGCGCAAAATATCTTTGCCTTCGCTTGAGCGCAAATCTAGGGTGATCGAGCGCTTATTGCGATTGAATGAGGCGAAGTAGTATGAGTAGCCGTTCGGCGCCTCGCCTTGCTTGCGTACAGGATCACCCTCGTCGGGATCTTCGATCTTGATGACCTCGGCACCCATATCCGCCAAAAACATCGTACAAAACGGACCAGACAAAATACGAGTCAGATCGACGACGCGAATTCCTTGAAGCTGCATGGCGAGGGTGAAACCTGTTTAAGCTAGAGAACCTGTGCCACACCTGCAGCATGCGCCTGTTCATCCGCATGGTAGGACGAGCGCACCATCGCGCCCACCGCCGCATGCTGAAAGCCCATGGCATACGCCTCACGCTCAAACATCTTAAACGTATCTGGATGAACATAACGCAGCACAGGCAGGTGATGCTCCGAAGGTTGCAGATACTGTCCGATTGTCAGCATCTCGACATCGTGGGCACGCATATCGCGCATCACTTGCAGAATTTCTTCGTCGGTCTCGCCTAAGCCCAGCATCAAGCCAGACTTCGTCGGCGTACCAGGATGACGCTTTTTGAATTCTTGCAATAGTTTGAGCGAGTGCATGTAATCAGAACCTGGACGTGCTTGTTTGTACAAGCGCGGCACGGTCTCGAGATTGTGGTTCATCACATCAGGCGGTCCGCCATCAAGGATCTCGAGCGCACGATCCAAGCGACCACGGAAATCAGGCACCAAGACTTCAATCTTTGTCGCAGGCGACAGCTCACGCACTTTCCGAATGCATTCGACAAAGTGACCCGCACCCCCGTCACGCAAGTCGTCTCGGTCCACCGAGGTAATCACGACGTAGGTGAGCTTGAGCGCTGCAATTGTGCGGGCGAGATTTTCAGGTTCGTTGACATCGAGCGGATCAGGACGACCGTGGCCTACATCGCAAAATGGGCAGCGGCGTGTGCACTTATCGCCCATGATCATGAAGGTCGCTGTGCCTTTACCGAAGCATTCGCCGATGTTTGGGCAAGACGCTTCTTCGCAAACAGTGTGCAAATTATGCTCGCGCAAAATACGCTTGATGTCGTAGAAGCGTGAGCCCGCTGGCGCTGCCTTGACACGAATCCACTCTGGTTTCTTTAGGCGCTCGGCCGCAACCACCTTGATCGGAATGCGCGAGGTCTTCGCTTGCGACTTTTGCTTTTGCGTTGCATCGTAAGGCGCAACAGTCTTGTCAGTAGGAGCCGAAGGTGCAGAGGGTGTCGACATACATTGCCTGGACGCTTCGCCGTTAAACGTTGCGTCACTCAGAGTAGAGGGATAGTTCTATTCTACCCGCTGGTGAGCCGCAAGCCACATTGCCGCTCGATTTGTGTGGCTAAAGCTTGCGCGACATCATCCCAACCGGCAGTTGCCCCGACATCGACCATATTGATCGTCTGCAATCCCGCATATCCGCAGGGGTTAATGCCATCAAAAGGCGCTAAATCCATCGCCACATTTAACGCCACCCCATGATAGGTGCAACCGTTGCGCACCTTGATGCCTAAGGCCGCGATCTTGGCGAGCGTATCGCCTTGCGGCACGTACACGCCAGGTGCTCCCTCTTTACGACAAGCATTCTGCACTCCAAAACCAGCCAAGGTCAGAATCACCGATTCTTCAATCTCATTGACCATTTGCTTGATGTAACGTCCTGAGCGCTTGAGGTCGGCCAGGATGTACACCATAACTTGCCCAGGGCCGTGATAAGTCACCTGTCCGCCACGATCCGTCTGAATCACAGGGATATTGCCCGGGTTCAATAGATGCTCTGGCTTGCTCGCCTGCCCTAAGGTGTATACCGGTGTGTGCTCAACCAGCCACAATTCGTCGAGGGTGTCAGGGGTACGCGCTTGGGTGAAGTCCTGCATGGCACGCCAAACAGGCTCGTACTCCGACGGGCGCGGCCACACCCGCGACACTACAACACCACCGAGACCAGCGGATGCGCGTGCAGTGCACGGTAGAGATTGTCGAGCTGCTCGCGCGAGGTCGCATAGATCGTGAAGGTCAGCCCCATGTAATTACCGCCTTTACTTGGGCGCATCTCAACCGTCGCCGGATCAAACGCAGGATCATGCTCGCGCACGAGGTCTGATAAGACTTGCGCCAATTCCGGCGTTTGCTTTCCCATCACTTTGATGGGAAAGGCACACGGGTACTTAATCAGCGATTCTTCAGTCGGTGCAGTCATTATTACAACGCGGCAATGCGTGCATCGTAGGCCGCACGCAGTTTCTGGAAGACAGGGCCTGGCTTACCCGCACCGACTGCTTTGCCGTCGAGCTGAACAATCGCCAAGACCTCACGCGTAGCAGAGGACATGAGGATCTCGTCTGCGTGCTGCACCTCTTCTTGCTTGACCACACGCAACTCAAACGGGATGCCCGCTTCTTTGCACAACTCTTCGAGTAGGCCGTAGCGAATACCTTCGAGCACGAGGTTATCTTTTAACGGCGCCACAAGTTTGCCCTGCTTGATCACCCAAATATTGCATGAGGCACCCTCGGTGAGATTACCGTTGCGGAACTGAATCACTTCATCCACACCTGCACTGACGGCCGCTTGCTTAGCCAACACGTTACCCAGCAACGATACTGATTTGATGTCACAGTGCAACCAGCGCTCGTCAGGGATGCTGACGGCGGTGAGACCTTTTTCACGGATGGCAGCCGATGGAGGCGCCATCGGGGCCACCATCGCAAAGACAGTTGGCTGCACAGGCGGCACAGGGAATGCGTGGTCACGCTTCGCTACACCGCGCGTGACTTGGATATAAACCATACTGGTTGGCTCAGTATTGCGATCGGTCAACTCTTTGACCAAGGCTTCCCACTGTGGCTTGGTCATCGGATTCTGAATCTGCAACTTCGCGAGACTGCGCTCTAAGCGCGCCAAATGCTGTGCCATGCGGAAGGTCTTACCCTTGTAGATTGGCACGACCTCGTAAATGCCATCACCAAAGATAAAGCCGCGATCGAGCACCGAAATCTTTGCCTCGGACAACGGGCCAAAGACGCCGTTGAGATATACGGTTGGATTTCCCGAAACACCTTGAATCAACATGTTCTGTACCATTTGTTCTGCTCTCTGCGTTCGATCGATTAATTGATAGGAATTTACTCAGACTATTCTGATTTACGGAACCACAACTTCACGGTGTCGACCGTGCGACCCACAAAACCTGCGCGCTCGACGGCATCCAACACTTCCAGCGGTTCGGAGCGTAATAATTTATTGTCGAGCATCAGTGTTAGCGTACCCACTTTCTCACCCGCGCCGAGCGGCGCAAGCAAAGGATCGGGGCGCTTCGCAATTGGCTTGACATCACCCGCACGACCGCGCGGCACCGTCACCCATAACGGTGTCGACACGCCGAGCTTGGCTTCGTCTGTTTTACCCTGCCAAACACGCGCCTCAACGGCAGGCTGCGACTTATCAAATATCTTGATCGTTTCAAAGTTTTGGAAGGTCCAATTCAAGATCTTGAGACTTTCTTCGGCACGCGTGGCCATACTATCCGAACCAACGAGTACTGTGATCACGCGACGATCACCGCGTTTAGCTGTTGCCACCAAGCAATAGCCGGCGGCATCGGTGTGGCCGGTTTTCATGCCATCGACAGAGGGATCTGCCCACAACAAACGATTTCGGTTGGACTGCTTGATCTTGTTGTACGTGAACTCGCGCATCGAGTAGTACGGAAAGTAGTCAGGATGATCGGTAATCATCCGACGCGCAATGATGGCTAGGTCGCGAACGGTCGTCACATGCTCTGGATCGGGCAGGCCTGTCGCATTCTTGAACACGGTATTGACCATGCCCATGCGCGCCGCTTCTTTGTTCATGCTGTCTACAAATGCAGACTCGCTACCAGATACGGCTTCGGCCAACGCCACTGAGGCATCGTTACCCGACTGGATAATCACGCCTTTGACAAGCTCATCCACCGTGACTGGTTTGCGTGGCTCAATAAACATGCGTGAGCCGCGGGTTTTCCAGGCAACGGTCGATACGTTGGCCTGCTGCTCGAGTGTCAGACGCTTTTCTTTGATCGCCGTAAAGGCCACGTAGGCGGTCATGATCTTGGTCAGCGAGGCGGGTTCGATTTTCTGATCCGCGTTCGATGAAGCAATCACCTGGCCGCTCGTGACATCTACCGTGATCCAAGCACGTGCCGCAATCGTGGGTACAGGCACGCTGGACATTTCACCGACTTGCACAGGGACGAGGGGTGATGGTGCTTTCGCAGACACCGCCGCTTCCGATGGCGCTGGCTTAGCGGGCGTGGCTGCAGGCGTCGCGGCGGGCTTTTGCGCCTGAACGGGCAGCGAAACGGTCGCGATCGACAAGGCCGTGACGACACCCGCAAGCGTCAACACGCTTACGCGCAACGCGCCACGGACTGCAAAAAATAGGGGCTCGGACATGGCTGAGGTCTTCAAACAACGTAACAACCCCATTATAGGCATTCCAACTCTGCGCGCTAGGGTAATGCCTTTAATCTTGTCTGCACTAATTGTCTTAGTACGAGCAGCTTGCCATGAAAGAAATGACCCGCCTCGGGAATGACCACGACAGGCATCCCAATCGGGCGTGCCCACTCCATCACTTCCGATAAAGGTACGACCTCGTCGTTTTCACCATGAATCACAAGCGCATCTTCTGGCGCTTTAGCCTCGCTATGACGAAAACGCAATGCAGCAGAGCCGGTCAATATGACGATGTTCGGCAGATTTTTCTGCAATCGTTCCCATTGCGCGTACAGCTGCACACCGATTGAGGTGCCAAAAGAAAATCCACCCAGCACCCAAGGTTTCGCAGCAATCTCGGGATAACGCACACGAAACTGCTCCACGAGTGCCGCCATATCCTGCAATTCGCCTTTACCGTGATCAAACGTCCCACCTGAGGTGCCGATCCCACGGAAGTTAGGCCGTATCGCCAGCAACCCCTGTTGCACGCACGCACGCGCAAGCGTAGTGACCACTTTATTGTCACGCGTACCGCCTTGCGAGGGATTCGGATGCAGGATCAGGGCCCAGCCCGTTGGAGCGCCATCGGGCCAGTCCAACGCGCAGTCAATGACGCCAGCTAAGCCATCAAAAGTTGTTGTTTCAGTATGTGCGGGCATAAATCTACTAAGGTTTCAGAAAAGGGGTCAGCCATTGTGCCACTTGTTCGGCCGCTTGATCCGTCGCCAAACGCAGTGCTTGGGCACCGCCAGCCGCATCCTGTGTGGCGGCAGGAATCTTAATGTCGATCAGCTTTTGTGCAACGACACGGTTAGCGCGTAATAAAACGGCTTGCATGCTCAACACACCCTGACTCGACTTCCCGTCTGGCGCAAATAGCTGCTCAAAACTCTGCAAATTCAAGCGCAACTGTGGTGTGTCGCCACCGACGCCCTGCTCCAGCACTGCGCCCTGTAACGCCAAACGGGCCATCAATCGCTGCGTCACCAACTGCGCGGGAGGTGCGACCCACCGGTAGGTCGTGAAGCCTTGCGGTTGCCCACTCTCGCCTACACGCCAAATGACCGTCGTATCGTTTAACAAGGCCGAGGCGGTGACCGGAGGAATCAACAACGGACGATGCGCTGGTAAGGCGCCCGTAGGCGTAGCGAGGACCGCGCCCAAATCAAGTTGTCTTGGCGCGCGTGCCTCCCCGCCCCCGAGCGTGCAACCCGTCATGCCCACCAATACCGTGACAATCG
>JACCDO012164152.1_pt1 | contig 10187 bp, 8 predicted proteins | sample 7446101 | NCBI WGS metagenome assembly JACCDO01 (sample SAMN15323440, study PRJNA562643) | freshwater metagenome | isolation source: river surface water | place: USA:Blue River Watershed | collected 2017-08-16
AAAGATTTATGAAAATACTTAAAGTGCTTCTTGGGGTTATTGGGTTTTTATGTTTACTCATAGCCGTGGTTTGGATTTCTCCTTATAATTACCTCATAAAAGGAGTTAGATTGGTTTATTTAAAAGGAGAGAAAACCGCAAATTATATGGATTGGGTTGATTTTGATGTACGTCAAATAGCTGCTCAAAATGAACAAAAAAACACAACTGTTTTGGGCACCGGTACATTCAAATTGAACCCAGCATTAACTGCCATGTTAGATAAAACCAATTCTGGTTCTTACCTGATTTATAGAAACGATACTTTAATTTCAGAAAATTATTTCAGAGGGATCACAGATTCGACAAAAACCAATTCATTTTCGATGGCCAAAACCATCACAACCTTATTGGTTCAACGTGCAATTCAAGATAAAATGATTGGCTCGTGGGATGATAAAGTCATTCAATATGTGCCATGGATTACAGGCAAATATGCCAATGAAGTTACCTTAAGGCATTTAACAACAATGACCGCTGGATTGGATTGGGATGAAAGTTATGTTTCACCTTTTGGCATTACAGCGCAAGCGTACTATTCGAATGATATTGAAAAGGTTATGAGAACTGTAACTTTTGCGAATAAGCCAGGCGAAAAATTTATGTATCAAAGTGGAGCGACTCAGTTTTTGGGTTTTGTGTTAATGAATGCATTGGAAGCACATAGAAAATCAAATGCGAACAAATCTGTTAAAACGTATGCATCTATATCTGAATATGCTCAAGAAAATTTATGGAAAAAAATTGGGGCAGAATACCCTGCAGTTTGGTCTTTAGATAAAGAAAATGGCAAAGAAATTACTTATTGCTGCTTTAATTCAACGGCGAGAGATTTTGGCAAATTGGGTTCTTTGGTGATGCATAACGGCAAGAACCACCTAGGTGAACAAGTCATTGATTCGTCGTTTTTGAATTTAGCTCAGAAGCCATTCAAGAGTGAACATTATGGTCACTCATTTTGGTTAGGCAAAGTAGGGGATATTGATATTTCTTATTTCCAAGGCCACAATGGGCAATATATCATTATGCCAAAAGACAATTCAAACATGGTTGTTGTGAGAACAGGCCATGGCAAAGATAAATCAAACGATGAACCTGTTTTTAACTGCGTAAAATCATACATTTGGTATGCTAAGCATCCGAATAGTGAATCTTTACCAAAAGCGAAATAATTGAATTATTGATTGTCTAATTTAACTTTCAATTGTTCATTTTCTTGTTCAAGTAGTTTCACGTATTTTTCCAAATATTCGTCTTTGCTATTTGTATAGTTATCAACTTTTACTTGTCCGTTCATGCCTGAATTGTGAGAAATGTTGAAGATAGTGGTAACATCAAAATTCATAATTTTGGATACTTCGATATCCAGTATGTTGGCAATTTGAAATAGTCTTGTCACCGAAAGATCAATTTCACCGCGTTCAATTTTTGAGTATCCAGATGCACTTAGTTCAAGTTCATCAGCAATTTGTTCGCGTGTAATATTTTTAAGTTCACGAAACTTTTTAATATTCGAAATGATAATATCTGTTTCCTTAGTTGGGTCGATCTTGCCTTTCATAAACTATGATTTCCTCAAAAATACAATAAAATTTGTTGTTCAATAAATTTTGTGGGTGAATTATTTTCTTTGCGGAGTCTTTATTAGGTAAAAATGTCCTGATTATGGAAAATTAATCCCAAAAAGGGAATTTTGTTTATTTGTTTAGGATGTTTATTTGTGTTCAATTAAAAATTTCAGTTACACCAAATGCACACTTTGTCGCTTCAAAATATCTTACAACTAAGTAATTCTTCAAAAGGGGTATACAGAATTTACTTGTTTAAGGAAAATGGCAAACCCATTGATATCCAAAGAATTCTTGGGGTTGATCATAGTGGTTTGTTGTATATTGGTTCGTCTGAAAACAATTCGATTCAATATCGATTGAAATGTTTTCTTCATAGTATGGATGTTAGCAGAAAACAGAATAACCATAGTGGTGGTTTGAAAATATGCACTAATTTAAAACTTCAAAAATTCATAGTAAATAAACTAATGCTGTTTGATTTTATTGTTGAAAATGAAGCAAGGAATCTTGAAAGAGAATTATTGAAAAGTTATAGAAATGAATTTGGCGAGGTTCCGCCGTTAAATGGGTGAAGTAAAGACAAAGCAATTTAACATATATAAATTAACATAATTTAAAGTAAAAAAAATGAAAAACAGGTTATTAGTTTTTAGTGTAGGTTTAATGGCTACTTTGATATTTATTTCCTGTGGTGGAAATACATCTAATGAAGCACAATCATCAAAAGTAGGAGAAAAATCCAAACTAATTGCATCTTCAAATGAAGTTGTCATTGGCAAGCAAGTATGGATGAATAAAAATCTGAGTGTTATCAAATTTCGTAATGGAGATCCTATTCCAGAAGTAAAATTAAAGTCAAAGATAGAATGGCAAAAAGCAAGTGCAGAGCTGGCACAGCGTGCAGAACCTGCATGGTGTTATTATAACTTCGACTCAGCCAATGGAGAAAAATATGGTATTTTGTATAATTGGTATGCTGTAAACGATCCAAGAGGTCTCGCACCTGTTGGTTATCATATACCATCAAATAAGGAATGGGAAGAATTACAAGAATATCTGGGGGGGGTATGGAAAGCAGGTAAAAAGATGAAAAGTAACAATGGCTGGAATGCTACAGGCGATTTCCATTATAATGCAAACGGTACAAATAGCAGTGGATTCTCAGCTTTCCCTGGTGGTGAATATAACTTTGACGCAACATGCACTGGCCTTGGCATAAGGGGTAACTGGTGGAGTTCTACAACAGAACGTGGTGCTGCATGGTATATAACATTGACATCCCCTAATGATGAAGTAAATTGGGACAAAAATGGAAATAAGAAATTTTGTTATTCTGTGCGTTGCATCAGAGATTGATATCAAATTTAGATTATAGAAGAAATTTTCGCAGAAGCTGAATATTCTGACTGAAAGAGTAATTTACACTAAAATCTTAACTATTAGAATTAGAACTATTTATGGAAACAAATAAAAGCAAATTTAAATTATCAAAGGACAGTCCGATTGTGAAAATCATCGCTGGAGTTATTATTCTCATCTTGGGGTTAGCAACAAAATACCCTTATGATGTTGTATCATGGTTTATTAGTTTATTGTATTTATCTGCGGTAATTTTATTTATTATTTTAGTAAGAGGCGTTTATAAAAGGAGTGAAAGTGGGAATTGGAAAGGAACTGCATCTCTCAAATACATGTTTATAGGCATCCTATTAATTTTCTTTTTTACTCCATGGTTGCAGAAAAAAACCAGTCCAATTTTTATCGATGAACACATTGTAGGAAAGAATGGTAAATTTTGGCATTCAACAAGTCAAAGTGAAAAAGTTTGGGTTAGGTTGAAGTTAAATCCCAATAACACTTATGAAATTTGGTCCGCCCGTCCAAATTCAGGAAATTGGGGTAAATCTACCACTGGAAAGTTATCAAACGTTACAAAGCAAAGATATACGGATAATGGAAAGACTTATTATGCAATTTACTTAGAGAATTTTCCATTTTACGCAGATCGCACCATGATTGCTTTTACAGATGCATTTGATGGATCCCCATCATTTAAGAGTGATAATTTGCATTATGCGTTATCACAAGGTGACAAAGAAAATCCTTGGGATAACGATTAACTCTAAAACGAAATTTTTAATATAATTTTAACCTCCAACCATAGTGGGTGTAGGTTTTTTATTTATAGTACATATTCAAATGATTGATAATTATAAAGATAATTTCTAATATGATACGAATTTGAATTTGGTGTAATACCGCCCTTAAATGGAAACAGTAAATAATTGAATTATACCTTACAACAAAAAAGGCGCCAACGGCGCCTTTTTTGTTTTGATATAGATTGAGGAATGTCCCTCAAAAAATTAAGCTACTGATTTACGGATGATATTCAATGCGCCACCAGCTTTGAACCACTCAATTTGTTGGTCGTTGTAGCTGTGGTTAACAGTGATTTCATCTTTGCTACCATCGGCATGGTTTAATACCAAGGTCAATGATTTGTCTGGTGCGAAACTTGTTAAACCAACGATGTCGATTTTGTCGGCCTCTTGAATTTTATCGTAGTCTGCTTTATCGGCAAAAGTTAATGCCAACATACCTTGCTTTTTCAAGTTTGTTTCGTGGATACGTGCGAAAGATTTCACCAAAACCGCACGAACACCTAAATGACGAGGTTCCATGGCAGCATGTTCACGAGATGAACCTTCACCATAGTTTTCATCACCAACGACTATACTTCCGATACCAGCGGCTTTGTAAGCACGTTGCGTAGCTGGAACTGTATCTGATTTACCAGTTTCTTGGTTCACAACTTCGTTCGCTTTTTCGTTAAAGAAATTAATTGCACCAATTAAAAGGTTGTCGGAAATGTTATCTAAGTGACCACGGAATTTCAACCACGGACCAGCCATAGAGATATGGTCGGTTGTACATTTACCTTTAGCTTTAATTAACAAACGTAAGTTAGTTAAATCTGTACCTTCCCAAGCTTGGAAAGGATCTAAAAGTTGTAAACGGTTACTTGTAGGAGAAACCGCAACTTGAACAGCAGAACCATCTTCAGCAGGAGCCTGGTAACCAGCATCTTCCACAGCAAATCCTTTTGCAGGAAGTTCAAATCCTGATGGAGCATCTAACATTACAGCCTCACCATTTTCATTGGTTAAAGAATCTGTAAGAGGATTAAATGTTAAGTCACCGGCAATTGCTAGTGCTGTTACCAATTCAGGCGATGCAACAAATGCGAATGTATTCGGATTTCCATCGGCACGTTTAGCGAAGTTTCTATTGAAAGAGTGAACAATGGTGTTTTTTTCTTGCTTTTCAGCGCCCATTCTATCCCACATACCGATACAAGGACCACAAGCATTTGTAAATACTTTGGCACCAATTTGATCGAAAATATCAAGGAAACCATCACGCTCAATGGTGAAACGAACTTGCTCAGAACCTGGAGTGATTAAATAATCTGCTTTTGGTTTTAAGTTCTTTTCAGAAACTTGCTTTGCTAAGCTAACTGCACGAGAAATATCTTCGTAAGAAGAGTTTGTGCAACTACCAATCAAACCAACTTCAACTTTTGTAGGCCAGCCATTTTTAGCAGCTTCTTCTTTCATTTTAGAAATAGGAGTTGCCAAATCTGGAGTGAAAGGACCGTTAAGGTAAGGTTCTAATGTATTTAAGTCAATTTCAATGATTTGGTCGAAATATTGTTCAGGGTTTGCATAAACTTCGGCATCGGCAGTTAAATGTTCTTTCACGCCATTCGCTAGGTCAGCAACGTCTGCACGACCTGTAGCACGAAGGTAACGTTCCATGCTTTCATCGTAGCCGAAAGTAGAAGTTGTAGCTCCAATTTCAGCGCCCATGTTACAAATTGTACCTTTACCAGTACAACTCATTGAGGTAGCTCCTTCACCGAAATATTCAACGATACAACCAGTACCACCTTTAACAGTTAAGATACCAGCTACTTTTAGAATAACGTCTTTAGCAGAGCACCAACCGCTTAATTTACCTGTTAACTTAACACCAATTAATTTTGGCCATTTAAGTTCCCATGGCAAACCAGCCATAACGTCGCAAGCGTCTGCACCACCAACACCAATTGCAATCATACCCAAACCACCTGCATTCACAGTGTGAGAATCGGTTCCAATCATCATTCCACCAGGGAATGCATAATTTTCTAGAACAACTTGGTGAATGATACCAGCACCTGGTTTCCAGAAACCAATGCCATATTTATTTGAAACTGAAGCCAAGAAATCATACACTTCTTTACTTTCGTCGTTAGCAACTGCCAAATCGGCTGTAGCGCCAACTTTTGCTGTAATTAAGTGATCGCAATGAACAGTGCTTGGTACAGCAACCTTTGGGCGACCCGCTTGCATGAATTGTAACAACGCCATTTGAGCTGTTGCATCTTGCATCGCAACTCTATCTGGAGCGAAATCAACGTAGTCTGCACCTCTGCCAAACGTTTGAGTGGCAGGATTTTCCCATAAATGAGAATACAAAATTTTCTCGGTTAGTGTAAGAGGTTTACCAAGAAGTTGACGGGCAGCATTTACGCGCTCGGGCATTCTTTCGTAAACAGATTTAATCACTTCAATATCAAAAGCCATTTTCTTATTTATTAATCTATTTACTGCAAATTTCGTATTTTTTTGTTGTATTTTCTATTATTTCCACATCTTTGTATGGTGAATTCTCCAAGAATCATTTTAGGGATAGATCCAGGAACCAATTTATTGGGTTATGGTATAGTGAAAGTGGATGGTAAAACCCCTGTTTTAGAGACATTGGGCGTTGTTCGATTAAATAAAATTGAAGATCATGGAGAAAAACTTTTTCATATTTTTGAACGCATTGCGGCACTCATCGATGGCTTTGAAGTAACCGAAGTTGCAATTGAAGCACCTTTCTATGGTAAAAATGTACAAAGTATGCTTAAATTGGGTAGGGCTCAAGGAGTTGCAATTGCTGCGGCAATCTCCAGAAAAGTACCCGTTTACGAATATGTCCCTCGAAAAATAAAACAGTCAATTTGCGGCAATGGCGCCGCTTCTAAAGAACAAGTTCTCGCCATGTTGCATGCGCAATTCCAGTTTGAACAAGCCCCTGAAACATTGGATGCTTCCGACGGGCTTGCAGCTGCATTGTGTCATTTATATCAATTCCAACCACGTACTTTTGGTACCACTAAAAGTACAGGCAAAAAAACTGGTGGCTGGGCTCAATTTCTGAAAGAAAATCCTGATAGGGTAGAGTAATTCCAGTTTTGCAACTTTTAAACTCATTGTGCGTCTTCTATTTATGCAGTTTTCCAAATTTAAGAAATTATTCAGTGTCATTTTGATTTTGACCTCCTCAATGTGTGCGTTTGGTCAATCGTATTTCCCTCCGAAAACAGGAACTTGGGACACTCTGTCTATCAATCGATTTGATTATTGCCAAGAAAGAATTGATAGTTTATACAACTTTCTGGAAAAGCAAAACTCAAAATCATTCATACTACTTTATGATGGTAAAATTGTTCTTGAAAAATATTTTGGAACTTTTACCAAAGATAGCAACTGGTATTGGGCAAGTGCTGGGAAAACCTTAACAGGTTTTTGTGTTGGCGTTGCACAAGCCGAAGGTAAATTGAATATAACCGATAAAAGTTCAAAATATCTTGGAACAGGGTGGACATCCCTCACACAAGCCCAGGAAGATAAAATTACCGTTTGGAATCAATTGAGCATGACCACAGGACTAAAAGACAATGTGGCTGATGCCGATTGTACATTGCCAGCTTGCCTTCAATATACTAGCGACGCCGGGAATCGTTGGGCCTATCACAACGCTCCATACACTCTGTTAGACAAAGTGATAGAAACGGCCATTGGAACAACATTAAATTTATATGTTTATCAAAAAATAGCCAATCCAATTGGAATGAAAGGCATTTATTTCAAGTCGGGATACAACAACGTTTACGCTTCAGATTCAAGAAGTATGGCGCGGTTTGGGCTGTTGCTATTAAACAAGGGGAAGTGGAATGGAACACCAATTTTAAGTGATACAAATTATTTCAATTTAATGACAAACTCTAGCCAATCAATCAACCGAAGTTATGGTTTATTGACATGGTTGAATGGAAAACAATCGTTTATGTTGCCTCAGACTCAACTCGTTTTTCCTGGTTCTATTTCACCTGAAGGACCCGAAGATGCATTTATGGCGATGGGTAAAAACGGCCAATTGATCAATGTTTCACCATCGAATAAAATGGTTTGGATTCGCATGGGCAATGCACCTGGTGAATTTGCGTTAGTTCCTCCAGCGTTCAACAATGCCGTTTGGAAATATATCAATGGATTAACATGTTCGACTAACGGAGTCAATGTCCCTCAAAAGAATCAAGCGCATATTTATCCAAATCCAGTTGAATCTGGCCATTTGGTTCAATTTGTTTTAAAGGACATTCAATTAGAGGAAATCAAGTGTTTTGATATAAACGGGCGTGAAATTGACATTGTTAGGAACAATGACAACAATACGCTTGTGTTTCATCAAGTCAAACCTGGGGTTTATTATTTAACTCATTCTAAAATGAGCCCAATTAAATTGATAGTGAAATAGTTGCGAGAATTACATTCTCTCAACTACGTTAATTCCCAATAAATTCAAACTGAATTTTAAGGTTTCAGCCGTGTGATGAGCCAACTTTAAACGCAAGTTTTTAAGGGATACATCGGTTTCACGCAAAATTGAAACTTCATTATACAAACGGTTGTAAGCCCTCGCCAAATCCAAGCAATACTGGCAAATAATTGCAGGGGAATAGTCTTTACAAGCATCTTCTAAAACAGCAGGGAAGTCGTATAAAACCTTAATGGTATTTATTTCCGCGGGGTGCAAGGCTGTGGCGGTTACACCTGTTTGCCATTCATTGCCAGCTTGGCGTAAAATACTTCTAATTCGGGCGTAAGTATATTGCACGAATGGACCTGTATCGCCTTGGAAATCAATGCTTTCTTGGGGGTTGAAGAGCATTCGTTTTCTCGGATCCACCTTTAAAATAAAGAATTTTAGGGCTGAAAGTGAAAGTTGGGTATAGAGGTTGTGTAATTCTTCTTCAGAAAGTCCATCGGTTTTACCCAATTCAATGGTTTTTTCCTTTGCAGTTTCATACATTTCGTTGAGTAAATCATCTGCATCAACAACTGTACCTTCTCTACTTTTCATTTTACCACTTGGTAAATCAACCATGCCATAACTTGCATGGTACATGCCTTGAGCATAAGATTTACCAAGTTTCTGCATGATTAAAAACAATACTTTGAAGTGATAATCTTGTTCATTACCCACCACATAGATGCTTCTATTCATGCCGAATTCTTGGAATTTTAATTCGGCTGTTCCAATATCTTGTGTGATGTAAACAGACGTTCCATCGCCACGTTGCACGAGTTTTTCATCGAGACCATCTGCCGTTAAATCAATCCAAACACTGTTGTCGGCCTTTTGGAAGAAAACACCTTTCGACAATCCTTCTTGTACCAAATCTTTACCTAATTTATAGGTGTTGCTTTCGTAGTAGAACTTATCAAACGACACCCCTAATTTGGTGTAGGTAGAATGAAACCCTTCATATACCCAATCATTCATCATTTTCCAAAGTTGAATGGTTTCGGCATCGCCAGCTTCCCATTTTCTGAGCATATTTTGACAAGAGAGCATCAATTCAGAGTTGTTACGAACAAATTCTTTCACATCATCGGAAAGTTTTGCAATTTGCTTTTCTTCAGTTGCAGTGTTGAGTTTTTCTAAGGTTTCGGAATATCTTTTTTGAATGTTTGCATCTGTAAATTCAAAATTGCCTTTGATGGCATTTTCAATACTTTCGGCGGTTTGTTCACGGAGTTTATTTTCGAATACCACATAGTATTTTCCAACCAAATGGTCGCCTTTTAAATTTGCAGATTGGGGAGTTTCACCGTTTCCGAATAACTGCCAAGCCAACATGCTTTTGCAAATATGAATGCCTCTGTCGTTAATTAAATTGGCTTTAATAACATCGTAACCAGCATATTGAAAGATTTGAGAAAGGCTAAATCCCAATAAATTATTGCGAATATGTCCTAAATGTAAAGGCTTATTTGTATTTGGTGAAGAATATTCCACCATGACTTTTTCATTTTTTGAGGGACTATTGAACGAAGTTTGATTCCAATTGGATTGCAAATAATTCAGCCAAATACTTGGATCAATCACAAGGTTTAAAAATCCTTTGATGACATTAAAATCTTGAACGAAAGAAGCGTTGGTTTTGAGGTATTGACCAATTTCTTCGGCGGTTTGTTCGGGAGATTTTCGGGAAATTCTTACAATTGGAAAAACCACATATGTGTAATCACCAACAAAGTCGGTTTTGGTTTTTTCAATTTTCACCTGCGGTGAATCGGAAGTATTGTATAAAGCAGCAATGGCTTTTTCAATACTTGCAATAATATTTCCCTCAATATTCATGGTGCGAAATTACAATGGAAATTAGGTTTCACCAACTTATATGTGATGATAACC
>JACCDO011388574.1_pt1 | contig 10186 bp, 13 predicted proteins | sample 7446101 | NCBI WGS metagenome assembly JACCDO01 (sample SAMN15323440, study PRJNA562643) | freshwater metagenome | isolation source: river surface water | place: USA:Blue River Watershed | collected 2017-08-16
GTACAAACACCTCTTCTTTGAGGACATGCTTTTAAAGCAGGAGATTTAGTTTTATTATAAACTCGTTTTCTTTCTGATCTTATTAATTGTTGAATAGTAGGCATAATAATTCATTATTATAAAGTTAATTTTTTCCATAGAAATCATAAATATGATTCTTAGGGTCTAATAATATTTCTATTAAAAAATATATTTTATTACAAATATTACTTATTTATAATAAATCAAATAGTTAATAAAAAAACATTTTTTATTTTATTAATAAGAACAATTTTCTTTTTATATATTAACTATTTTTGATAGGTTGTGTAAATAAAATTTTGCCTGTAGATTTTTGCCATACTTTTTTGACAATTACTTTAATTTTTTGACCAATATATTTAGAACCTGCATTTACAATAACCATAGTGCCATCTTCTAAATAACCAATACCTTGTCCTAATCTTTTACCTTTTCTGACTATTTGTAAATAAAAACTTTCTCCTGACAAATAAGGTAATTTTAATAATTCAATTAATTTGTTTATATTGATAATTAATGGAAATAAATTACTTATTAATAATTGTGAAATATTAGATTCTTTGATGTTATTTGAACAACTACTCATCAATACAATATTTTGTTGTTCATTATTATATGTTTTATTATATTTAAATAATACATTTTCATGACAATTTGTTAAAGATGATTCTAAAATGATTTGATCAAAATAATTATATTTCAATTCATTTAATCTCGAAAAACCAAGACGACCTAAATATTTATCCTTAAAATTTTTGCTATTATTTAATATTTGTAATTCCTGAATAGTTGATTTAGGAATTAAAACCAATCCTTCTACAAATTGACTTTGAAAAATGGCTATTATATTATGATTAATAATATAACTTGTATGAAGTACACGTGTAATAGAAGGTCTTACTATCTTGTTATAAGAAAATATAGCTTCTGCCATTTCTGGCACGAGTATATTTAATAAATAATCACTATGAAAAGTGACTAAAATAAATCCAGAATAACAAAGTATAGTTTGTATTAATAAACGTAAAAGATATTTAATAAATAAAAATTCTTTTAGAATAGAACTAATATCTAAAAAACTAAAATATAAATTAGCAATAAATAAGGCACCTATAATACTTAATAAACTAGTAAAAAATATATCTACTGTGAAATTATTAATATAATTTAAAAAATTTTTATAATTATTTTGAAAAACAAGTCCAATAGGAAAAGCAATTAAAGAACCTAATATCGATAAAACAAATTTAATTCCTAATGCATTTCCATAAAGTAATAAATTAGGAAAATAAACATTTATTATATATAAAGTAAACTCTGCGCCTAAAACCAGAAAAAAAAGAAGAAAAAAAATATTTAATAAAGTGTCTAATAATTTAGAAAATATTAAAGCATCAATGTTTTGAAAATACATACATATATTTTTTTTATATATTGTCAAAATTATACAAAAATAAAAACACGCCCTGTAGGACTTGAACCTACGACATCAGGTTTTGGAGACCTGCGTTCTACCAACTGAACTAAGGACGCATTAAATGTGTTAATTATCAATTAATAAATAATAAAATACTAAAAATTCTTTCGGGATGACAGGATTCGAACCTGCGACGTCGGCTTCCCAAAAGCCGCACTCTACCAAACTGAGTTACATCCCGTTATTGCAGTTAGCAGATAGTATAATAGCATGAAAATATAATAGAGATATACATCTATATACAAAAAATGATTGAATATAAGAAATATATTTTTATGTTTCAAATTAATAATAAAAATAATTCCTATTTGTAATATTAAGTCAATAAATAACAAAGATTATCACCAATAATAATAAAATATTCAAAACTAAATATTTTTTTATATTTTATAAAAAGTATGTCTTATTGTTTCCAATTATTAGTCAAATATATGAGAAATTATTTACCATTAATATTGATTTATTGAACAATCATGTTTTTTTTTATTTTATTGCTATATAATTTTTATATAAAAGTAACAAAAAAATATTTTTACTAAAACATATGTATATTTTTATATTTTGAAAATATACAGGTTATTTATTGGAAATAAAATTGAACTAAAGATTTAGATGCAAATCAAAATCTCTATTCTTTTCTAAAACAAATTGTTACTTATTTAGAAAAAATGAGTAAGCATAATATTTTTTTATATATGAAAACATTTTCATAATAATAATCATAAAAGGCTTACAAAAAAAATATTATATTTCATTTATTTAATTAATTAATATTTTTTTTCTATTTTCCTATATTATATTGTGAAATAAAAAAGCTTTGAAGGAGAAATATCAATGCAAGATTTTCAGAAATATCTTTCCACAGCACCTGTGTTAGCAACTATATGGTTTATTATTCTTGCTGGATTATTAATTGAAATCAATCGCTTTTTCCCTGATGCATTATTAGTTCCTATGAAATAAATAATCTATCTTTCTATATTAAACGTGATGTGCATATGCACACAAGATATATAAATAATCTATATCTTTTTTTCTATACAAATAGATAAATAAGAGAAATGGTTATTCTATCTACTAAAAAATTATTGATTATAAACATAATTAATTTAGAAAAATCTACAAATTAGATTGATAGAAAACTTTTATATTTGATTCAAAATTATAATCGCGATATTTTATAAAAAGGGGAACAATAAAAAGGATATATATATGGCAAAAACAAAAGGTATAAGAATAAGTATCACATTAGAATGTACTTCTTGTAAAAATAATAACAATAAACGTTCTACTGGTATTTCAAGATATATGACTCAAAAAAATCGTCGTAATACGCCTAATAGATTAGAATTAAAAAAATTCTGCTCTCATTGTAATCAATCGACTATTCATAAAGAAATAAAATAATATATATTTTTTTTAGATTTAAATAATATTACAAAATTTACAATTATGACTTTTTCTCGTCGTCGCACATCCCCAATCAAACCAACAGATTCTATAGATTATAAAAATATAGATTTATTAAGTCAATTTATAACAGAACAAGGGAAAATATTACCAAGACGTGTTAATAATATAAGTGCTAAGCAACAACGTGCAATTACTAAAGCTATAAAACAAGCACGCTTTTTAACTTTATTACCTTTTCTTAATCAAGAAATTTAAATTCAAAATGATTCTTTGGAAACATATGTTGTGATTAATTTCCTATGTTTCTTCACATAGGAAATTAACCAGAATATTTAAGAATTGGATTCCATAACAATTTGAGAAAATACTGGACCATCCAAAAGAGCAATTTGTGCTAAAATTTTTCGATTTAATAAAATATTGGATGTTTTTAATTGATTAATTAATTGACTATAACTGATATTATTTTGACGTGATGCTGCATTAATTCTAGCAATCCATAACTTTCTAAAATCTCGTTTTTTTCTAGCTCTATCCCTATAAGCATATCTTAAAGATTTAATTATTTGTTGATTTGCTGTACGAAATAGTACAGAATGTGCTCCACGAAATCCTTTAGCTAAATTAAGAATTTTGTTACGATGTTTACGAGCAACATTGCCTCGTTTTACTCTTGTCATATATTTTTATTCTTTTTTATGTGTCTTTATTAAACTAGAAAATAATTATTTTTTCAATAAAATCTAATATATAATAAAATATATTAGAAAAATGATTACCTGAAATAAAATAAATGTTTAAATCTATTCTCTTTATTCAAGATAATATAAGTGCTTGTAGTATATTATATTTATAAAATATAAATAATATATTTGACAAATAAAGTATAATCATGGCACTATGGTAGCATAATAACAACTGTGGGATTGTAGTTCAACTGGTTAGAGCACCGCCCTGTCAAGGCGGAAGTTGCGGGTTCGAACCCCGTCAGTCCCGATATTATTTTTCTTCCATTACCATGCTTTCCAAGTTTTTGTTGGTATTTTAATACCATATGAATTGACTACTAAATGGATTTCTTTTTGAGATATACTCTTATTTTTTAAAACAAGAGATGCTAAATGATCCAATAATTGTTCATTAGATTTTAAAAAATCATATGTATATTGAAATAAAGTATGTAATATAGAAACTATTTCCATATCTATATTTTTAGATGATTCATTTGAATAAATATATTGTTTTTTAATAAAATTAAATTGCCACGGATAATCTTGTTCATACCAAAATTCATTAAAATCTAATATAGAAGCAGCTTGAGAATATTTTCTCAATTCTCTATTGGTTTTTAATGTAACTTTATTTTGAATAAGATCATTAATTTTAGTAACAAATGGATCTTTAATATTATTTTCATTTTCAGAATTTAGATAATGTATAACTCCTGTAACAGAATCTAACAAACCAAATTCAACAATATGATGTGCAATATTATAAGCTCCTTGAATATTAGGATCATATGTTTTATTCAAATATGTACTTATTTGGCCAGGAGAAAAATCAAACAATATACTTTCTGCAGCTCTTCCTGCTAATAAACCAACTATTTTTTGTACAAAATAATCTATATTATTAGTAGAAATAATATCTGATGAAGGAACTTTCAGATTTTCTCTTTCAATTTCCAAATAACGATCATTTAATGGTTTTGGAAATAATTTAACCGAATAAACAGGTCTGCATTCTGGTAGTAAAGTATGAATTAAAGCAATTCCAGCTTCATGATAAGCTGTTCGATAAAAATCATATTTACCAAAAGCTAGTTCATAATTGGAAATGATATGTCTAATTCTAGATACACGTTCTAATGCTCTATCAAAAGTATCCTCATTAATAACTGGAATAGTTTTTTGTTGATTTCTTGATTCTAAAGCTGATAAAAGAAGAATGTTATCTGCTAAAAGTCTTAAATCACAACCATTAAGACCGATAGAGCGCTCTGCCATCATAACTTTAGTTGTATCATCTACTAATGCTTTAGTATTACGTAAAAAAATTCTAAGAATATCTTTTCTTTCTTCAAAAAATGGTGGAGAAAATACAATTTGACGATCAAAACGTCCAGGACGCATAATGGCATCATCCAAAGTTTCTATTCTATTTGTAGCGCCAATAATTATCAAATCATTTCTTTTTTTGTATCCATCCATGTAAATTAAAAACTGCATTAATACAGTATCAGAAGGTTTTTGATCTATATTAATATTGGAACCTTCAATTGAGTCTCCAATTGTTTTCAATTGTTCTAATTGTTTATTAGCTTCTTCTCTTCTTTCAGCAATAGAATCTATTTCATCTATATATAAAATACATGGACTAATATTCTGAATTTGTTTGAAAAGATCGTCAACGCGTGCATTAGCCACTCCTTCTTCTCTACATCTAAATTGTGAACCTTCTACATACAAATATGGTGTTTCTGCTTCATAAGACATAGCTTTAGCCATTAATGTTTTTCCTGTACCTGGAGGTCCAGCAAACAAATACCCCATAGGATAACTATTAGAATAATTTTTTTGTTTAAGCAAAAAAGCTACTGTAGCCAATTCCTGTTTCAGAGATTCCATACCACCTATGTCTCTAAAGGTTATAGCTTTTGCAACAAATTTTTGAATAGTACTTATTTCTATATCATGAATATTTTTTAAATTATTTTTAATATTTTCTTTTTCTTCAGAATTAAATTGATATGACCACCATAGAACAAATACAGGAGCAAGCCAAATTCTTAAAACAATATATGGAAATAAAAAAAATTGAATTGGTAATTTGTGAAAAAATAAAATATTTTCCTTATTCTTTAATACTAAAGGATATTTATCAATTTTTGGATCTAAAATAGTTCTATTATTTTTTATTTTCATAATATTTGAACTATTTTTCGTCAAATTACAAATATCAAAATTTCTATAACTAAAAATTTGTTCACTATTTTCTAATCCTAGTCCTAAAGGAAGATATATCCATTTTTCTGGCATATTAAATATCGTTTTAATATCAGATATTTTTGAATGCATTTTCCATCTTAATATACTGTTAGTTGGAAGAGAATTTCCTAGCAATTCTTTAGATTTCTGATGTGTTAAAAGATCAGTTATTTTGATAATACATGTATTTGTACTATTAATTTCTAACTGATTAATATTATTCATTTTTTTGAAAAGAAAACCATTAATTTGAGATTCAAAATAAGGAAAAGATTGAAAAACTCCATTAGATTGGAAATAAGTTAATACAAATAAACTTGTTATTAGTACTCTAGTAAATTTATTACTAGTAATTCTTATAAATGAATTAGGTTTATAAACTGATTGAATAATAATACGAGCTTGTTTTCTTTGTTCTTCATCTGTATTTTGAGCCCAACGACTATGTCTAGGAGATTGTAAACCAAGTGGATCTTCTACAGAACTATAATAAAAAACATCTGTAACTGTTACTTTTTCTGTAATATTCCAAACTTTAATAAAAATCGTATAAAATGACTGTTCTAATAATTTAGGAGCTCTATCTATTTCTCTATAAATTTCTCGATAACGTGTAGGTATTAATAATGCTGGAACATGAAAAAAGACTTCTTTGACTTCTTTGATCATGTTACTAAGACTCATATGATTTTGCTGCATTGGTTAAAAAATCCTTTTTACTTATTCATAAAAGTAATACACAAAAAATATTTCATAATTATTGCGGCTTCGGAGAAGGAGGGATTCGAACCCTCGGAACCTAAAAAGGTTCATCTGATTTCAAATCAGACGCAATCGACCATCTCTGCCACCTCTCCTATAACTATTAGTTTATAAAATAGCAATTCATAAATGTTTTCTTTTATGTTATCTATATAAGTGTTACTATACAATTATATATGGAAATTGTTACTATAGTTATTATTGACTGATATTTTTATATAAATAAAAAAAGAACATTTTTTATTTGATGAAATCAAACAGTTATGCATAAAATTAAAAATTAAGTTAAATAATTTTTTTTATGTATAAAAATTATGCATAAAACAAAACGCATGTTTTTTTATAAATTAGCTGTATTTCATTTAAAAAAAGAAATAAAATACTATTTATAGTGTTCATATATTGAGGAGAAACACACTATGCTTGCTGCATTTCAATTAACAGTTCTTGCATTAATTGCAACATCTTTTCTAATGGTTATTGGCGTTCCTGTAATATTTGCTTCTCCAGAAGGTTGGGTAAAATCCAAGAATTTTGTTTTTTCTGGAGCTCTATTATGGATTAGTTTAGTATTTGCTGTAGGCATTCTAAATTCTTTTGTTGTTTAAATAACAACAATATTTTTAATATTAGAATATTATTTTAGTTTATTAAAATTATTTATTTGAAATAAATAAAATATATCTTAACTATTATTATCTGATATTAAATAATAAAATTAAATTATCTAAGAACAGTTTTTAATAAAAACATAGACAAATAATTAAAAAATTTTTGTAAACAAAGATATAATTCAAATTAGGAATTATATTAAATATTTCTTTCTTTTTTAGTCTAAAAAAAAGATAAAAATATATTTTTTTATGTATACTTACACTTAAATATTTGTTTATTCATGAGTAATTTTTTGAATACTAGTTTTATGAAAAAAAAATTTAATAATAATAATATTATTATTATTATTATTAAATAATTGAATTCATTTCTTTATCATCCTTTTTCTTTTCTCTTATTTGATTGACAAATTAATTATTCTGTGGAATAATTCTTTATAATTTAATGCGGGTATAGCTCAGTGGTAGAGCGTAACCTTGCCAAGGTTGATGTCGCGCGTTCGAATCGCGTTACCCGCTCTAAAACAAATTATATTTAATTTAAAAATAATAATTATTATTTTTAAATTTGAAAAAAAGAATATTTTATAATAAACGGATTATTATATCTATAAAAAAAACCTTGCTCTGTTAAGCCCTCAAGGATATACTAATGGCAATGGAGTATTTCTCTTTGACAAGAGTGATGTTCATATTTGAATATTCTAGTTTCCATTGACTGAAAATTCAAGCAACAATAAATATTGTTGTAGTGATAAAACATAGTGTGTTAATTTGCAGAAAAGATGGAATTAGTTGCTTATAGCAACATTTATAACTTCTATAAGACAGAAACCTCTGCAAATGAACAAGTGAGTAGTAGTCTACAATCTTTACAAATAGCTTATTTTTACTTAACTAAATTAAGAATAAGTGAAAATGTCAAAGAAATAATATAATTATAATTATACTTAGAAAAAAATTCTAAGGGTATAGAGGTACCACAATCCTCTTTATTGGTTTTGGATCTATCTCAAATAAGATAAGATCAATCTATTTTCACGTAAGGAGCTTGGCATGGCTGGTTCTACAGAGGAACGTCCTTTTAGTGACATTATTACCAGTATTCGTTATTGGGTTATTCATAGTATTACTATTCCATCTTTATTTGTTTCTGGATGGTTATTTGTAAGTACAGGTCTTGCTTATGACGTGTTTGGCACTCCTAGACCTAACGAGTATTTTACTGAAGATCGACAAGATATTCCATTGATCACTGATCGTTTTAATGCTTTAGAACAATTAAATCAATATACTAAATAAATTAATAAAAATAGATAAAAACAATGGCAGCCGAAAAAACAATTCAGTATCCTATCTTTACAGTTAGATGGCTTTCTGTCCACGCATTAGCTGTACCTACAGTATTTTTTTTAGGTGCTATATCCGCTATGCAATTTATTCAAAGATAACAGGTATAAGAGGTTATTATGACAGAACCAAATCCTAACAAACAAGAAGTTGAATTAAATCGTACTAGTCTTTATTGGGGATTATTGCTTATTTTTGTATTAGCAATTTTATTCTCCAGTTATATTTTTAACTAATTAAATTTTTTTATTAATTTATATAGTTAAGTCATTTTTATACCTATTGCTACTTGGGTCATGAGCACTGACCTTTTATCGAAAATGGAATAGAGGAATATTCATGTCTAATACTGGAACTACCGGACGAATCCCACTATGGTTAGTGGGTACAGTTGTAGGTCTTTTAGCTATAGGTTTACTTGCTTTATTTTTTTATGGTTCTTATTCTGGTTTAGGATCATCACTATAACAAATTGAACCATCTATGTCTATGTATATATACATAGAAAAATTATAGTATTATGCACATAGTAAAAAATTTACTAACTTAGAAATAGTTTTAGTATCTTCTTCCAGGATACGGTTCCATTAGCCCCCTGGAAGAAGTACAAAACAATAAAAAAAAATGTTTTAGTTAAATTTTTAAAAAATTCTAATTAACTAATTTCTTCTTGTTCAATATATAAAAACAGTGAAGCCATTGCAATTGCTGGAAACACTAAACCTACTAAAGGTACTAAAATAGAAGGTAAATAGGAAGCGATCATTAATTTATTGCCTTATTTACATTTTTATATAAATTATGTTTCAAAAAATAGAAACAATATGGAAAATCTACGAAGCTATTCTGCATCATTAGATTTTTATTTGCATTATATATATTTTAAAAATATATATGTTTATAACAAATACCATAATTTAAGATTATTTCTCACTCTATGAGAAAAAAGCAAGAAAGTATCTTCTAAATTATAACAAGTTATTAAAGTCTTTGTTCTTCTTCATTTTGTTAATAGAAATGCAGTATTGCAAATAAATTAGATATTTAATTTATTTTCTCCATTAATACACACAAAATTGTAATAAAAATACTAATAATACCACTGAACAAATAATAATTAATTGATTTGGCAGTAATAAAAAATTGTCTTTTATAGAATACATAATCCATTCATTTAATGAATTACTTGTTAATAAACTAAATAAGATGTTCATAATATAAAGTCTTATCAAAAAAATTACGCTTTTATTAAAAAAAGAATCAATTGCTTGAGTATTATATTGATTTAATGTATTTTCAAATAGGTCATATGATATTAGATTAACAACAAAATATGATAACCATCCATTATTAATTATATGATCTTGAATGCATGTATATTCTGTTATTGTTCCTCTATTAGTATCTAAATTTATAAGTTGATTCAAAATATTGGGTAATAAAAAAGAAATATGTAAATTTTTAGAAAAAAATATGATCAATTGGACTATATTAATTTGTATTATTTGATAAGCTAATTGTGAAATTAAAGACGCAAATCTACCTCCTAAAAAAGATATAAA
>JACCDO011865571.1_pt1 | contig 10184 bp, 6 predicted proteins | sample 7446101 | NCBI WGS metagenome assembly JACCDO01 (sample SAMN15323440, study PRJNA562643) | freshwater metagenome | isolation source: river surface water | place: USA:Blue River Watershed | collected 2017-08-16
GCTCTCGGATCTGAAGGCTCGTGACGTGCCACTATCAGAAGGTATCGATCCATTATGGATGCTTACAAACGAAGCTACTGTGGCAACTTGGCAGAATGAAGGTCTTCCTGCGGATCGCATCTCCGTTGAGAACGGTGCGATCATCACGAGTTGCAGCCGCTGGCCGCTGCTCATCGATCCTCAGTTGCAAGGCATTCGTTGGCTGAAAACACATGTCGAAAGAAAGTGTGCACAAATTGAACGCAAAATGATTACAATGCGTCCAGGGGAAAAGCAATGGATGATGAAAATTATCGCTGCTATTCAAGCTGGCGATACAGTCATCTTGGAAAATGTGGGAGAAGAGCTAGACGCCTCGCTAGATCCCATCCTCTCCAAAGCCGTTTATCGCAAGGGTCGTACCTTGTTCTTAAAGGTAGGTGATGATGACGTGGAGTATGATGAGGCCTTCCGCCTGATCCTGCAAACCAAGCAAAGCAATCCCCACTACAAGCCCGAAATCACCGCCCAGTGCACTATTATTAATTTCATTGTGACGAAGAAGGGGTTAGAAGACCAGCTGTTAGCAAGCATTGTTGGCTTCGAAGAGCCAGATCTAGAAGAGACACGCAATGTTCTCGTGCAAGCTTTCAACACGTACAAAATCCGATTGAAGGAGTTGGAAGACGAGCTGCTGGAGCGTCTCGCCAACGCCCCTGAGGACATCCTCAGCGACATTCCCCTGATCGAGGGCCTGGAGCAGACCAAGGAAACTGTCACCGAAATTAATGAAGCTGTATACAAAGGCAAACAGACTGAGATAGGGATCAATACAGCACGAGAGGTTTACCGCATCGTTGCTACCGAGGCTTCCTTGCTGTACTTCGTCATGCTCCAGCTGAGCCAGGTTGACCACATGTACCAGTACTCCTTGGACTCTTTTTCTATGTTCTTCCTCAAGGCATTAAATGCCGCGGCTACCTCCCCAGAGAAATCTGAACGAGTGAAAAATTTGCAGAATACCTTACGTTGGACGATCTTCAAGTGGGTCGTACGTGGGTTGTTCGAAAAGCATCGTCTGATTTTTATGACGCAGTTAACGTTTGCATTAATGCAGCAGAATGTATTACCTGGTGAGGAAGCAGGCTTTTCTGCAGAAGGTCTGCGTACTATGCTCATTGGAGCTCGTTCTAGCGATGACAAGTCTCCTGTGTCTTGGCTCTCCGACTCCACTTGGTCCGCCGTGCGTAACCTCGCCACCCTCGAAGACTTCGAAAAATTACCAGGTGATATGGAAGAGAACTCACAACGGTTTTTGGATTGGTATCAGCATGTTACCCCCGAAGAGGAACGTATTCCAGGCGACTGGCGCGAGCTGGATAAGATGCCGTTCAAAAAACTGCAGTTAGTCCGCGTGCTGCGGCCGGATCGCATGTCAGCCGCTCTAACCAACTTCATTCGAGACATTATTCCCAATGGAAAAGCTTTTGTAGAATGTGATGCCGAGCTTTCATCCTACCAAGTGGTCGAAAGCAGCTTCGAAGACTCCACGCCGCTAATTCCCATGTATTTCATTCTGTCCCCTGGCGCCAACCCCGTGCTAGACATGGATCGTCTGGCTGTCAAGTTCGGAAAAACGAAAGGCATTGACTATCACAACGTGTCTCTCGGCCAAGGTCAAGATGTGGTCGCTGTGGACAAGCTGGATGCAGGTAGTCGACAAGGCCATTGGGTGATGCTTAACAACGTGCATCTGATGCCCCGTTGGCTGCCCGTTCTCGAAAAGAAGATGGATTCGTATGCGTTGAATGGTACACACGAGAACTTCCGCATTATGCTTTCATCCGATCCTGCCACTTCGATTCCCATCTCCATCCTGGACCGCGCTATCAAGATCACCAGTGATCCGCCCAGCGGTCTCAAAGCGAATTTGAAACAGGCGTTCGCTTGCTTTACCCGAGAGACCTACGAAGAGCTCGAACCACGCACGAAAGGCATTCTATTCGGCTTATGTCAATTCCATGCTGTGATGATCGAAAGAAAGAAGTTTGGCGCAAAGGGGTATAACATGATGTATCCCTTCTCCATCGGCGACCTTATCAGCTCTGCTACTGTGTTGCGTAATTACATGGAATCAGCTCCGGCTAAAGTGCCGTGGGCAGATCTGCGATATTTGTTTGGCGAGATCATGTATGGTGGGCATATTGTAAATTCATTTGATCGGCTGTTGGCGAATACATATCTAGAGTATTACATGAAAGAGGAATTGCTGGACGAGATGCCGATGTTTCCCTTCATGGAAGAAAAGCGTGACGTGGAGGCGTTCAAGGCGCCCCCAACCAGCAGCTCGTACGAGCGCGTTGTAGAGCATGTAGATGAAACGCTAAAGAGCGACACGCCGCTCGCGTTTGGACTGCATCCTAATGCAGAAATCGGATTCCGTACAGCGAACTCGGAGGAACTATTGCGTGTGATTTTGGAATTATCTACTTCATCCGCAAGCGAAGGAGGGGATGTACAGAGTTCGCAACAGGTTGCAGAAGCAGCCATCCAAGATATCCTAGATCAGTATCGGGATACGAAATTTGAGCTCGATGCAATCGCGGGTAGCGTTGAGGAGGTTGGACCCTTCCAGAACATCGTGCTCCAAGAGTGCGACCGTATGAACCGGCTCGTGTCTGAGATCACCCGCTCTCTTATCGAATTAGATCTTGGCTTTAGAGGAGAGTTGACAATCAGTGATACCATGGATGATTTAGCGAACTCCTTGTATCTTGATCGTGTACCCAAAGGGTGGGAGAACCTCGCGTATCCATCCATGCGCGGCCTCGCGCTGTGGCTGGCTGATCTGCAAGCCCGCATCGCTCAGCTTAACGATTGGTCATCCAACCCAGGAGAGACCCCTGTGTGCACATGGCTGTCTGGACTGTTCAATCCACAGTCATTCCTTACGGCGGTCATGCAAATAACCGCCCAAAAGGACAATTTAGAATTGGACAAACTAACTTTGTTGACTGACGTCACGAAGAAGATGTTGGCAGAGGAGATGACAGCGCCCGCTAAAGAAGGAACTTTTATCGTAGGATTAAGTTTGGAAGGGGGATCTTGGAATGTCGGAGCGGGATTGCTGGAGCCCTCCAAACCGCGCGAGATGTTCACTCCGCTGCCGGTCATTAATGTACGTCCGGTCGTGGTGGAGAAGTTAGAACAAGGATTGTATCAATGTCCTTGCTATAAAACACAAATTCGCGGACCCACGTACGTGTTCTCTTTGCAATTGCGAACAAAAGCAGAAACTGGCAAATGGGTGCTCGCTGGCGTGGTGGCGGTCATGGATGTCATCTAGGAGATGGGAACAAGGACAAAACTGAAAAGCGGACTTGAATTTTAATTAAAAAATACATAGATGTATATTTCATAGTATTAAGTTAAACAGATATTTACAAAGCTAATATAATATGAACAATCGCAATACACTACGTGTTAGTGAGCTCCTATACTGTTTCAAAGAGAGACGTACACATGCACCTTTAAATTATCTTTCATTTAAGGGATGCAATCACTCTATTCATTGTTTATAGCAATCGATCGGGGATACTTCTTTTTAAGTTCAGTAATAGCTTTATAAGCTGTCAAAAGCTCTGCCTTATACGCCTCAACTTGCATTTCAAGAGAAGCACTTTTTTTAACCTCTTCCGCCAATAACCTCTCAAGAAGAACATTCGCATCATTTACCTCTTCCAGTGCTTTAGCTGCATCTTCTAGTAAATGCTCTGTCATGATGGAAACAAGAAGGATATTTCGTTTTCCCCTTTTAATCCGCGCCGCTCACAACAACGCAAAATCGAAAAAATTTTATGCAAAAAGTGAAAAAGAAAGCTTCTTCTTTGATGTCGGACGAACCTCCAAAACCGCCGCCACCACCAGCACGGCCAGCCAATGGCCCCCCTCCGAGGCCACCTCCAGGTCATCCTTCGCACCAGTCATTCAATCCACCGAATTATGATCAGGTCGTAGAAGATGATGTTGAGCATGTGCCCGCTGCAGTTGAAATGCAAACTCGGCATCACGAAGAAGTCTCAAGAAAAGAGTATAATGATATCGAACACGGGGGCGTTCAAGTACTGTCGGCATCCAATATTCAAATCGAAATACCCGCCACTGAGAGGCCGAGCCGACGAGCTACTCCGCCGCCCGCAATAATGAATGTTTCGGCGAGCTCCGCTTTGAGTCTGGAATCTCAGACGGATAATGTGGCGGCAATCTTATCTGCCGGGCAAAACGAAACTACGGAAGAAGACGATTCCTGTAGAAATCATGGCGAAGTTGTTCATGATGGCCCGCCGGTGGAACACGTAGCATCATTCTTAACTGAGCTGACTTCAGAGCAACATGCTTTAGATATCAACTCCATCAATTCTGCTAATTTACCTTGTGAGGATGGCTTCAGCAGATCGGTCAGACAGCGTCTTGAAATTCCATCAGAGATGCTCAAGCGTCTTTTACTGAACGAAGAATCCGTAGTTGGTGAATTCGATTATTACTACCCCACGCCTAAAAAGTACAAATCTATAATCACTCACATTAAGCTAGCAGTGTTTAGTTTGGGTCTGTATGTGTTGTATGTATTGTTCTCATATATATCCCGCGCGATTTTGTCTTTTATAGGCATGTCGTCTCTGGGTTCCAATCGCGGCAAAATGGTTGTTACAAGCAAAGGGCGATTGATCTTCTGGCAACTCACTGCCCAGCAGTCCTTTGGTGCGGATGGTCGTGCTTTTTTCAAAACCGCACAAGTCACAAGGATTATGCATGTTCGTGACATCAAGGAGTCCACAGTGCGGTTTAGCCGAAAACCGGCTTTGTTCTGTTACTGCAGCGACAGCAAGACCTCCTTGGAAGTGATTTTGAACTCCTTTCCTTACGGGCGCAAAGAGTATTCCGATTGCTTCTACACCTCTCCTGCAGTGGAGTTCATCAATGCGGTGCACTCGACGTCTGGCGCGTTCTCCGCCTTCTTCGACGAGCACTTATTTGGCAAGAGTAGCAGTCGCAGCACAGTAACCCAGCTACAGAGTGCGCAACCGATGATCTTGCGACTGGTCAGCAAGAAGGGAGACAGTTGCTTTGCGGGTGGGGACCATGGGGTTGCATCGTTTGAAGCGGTCCTCAAGCTGAATCAGAAGCTCGCGGCGCATCTGGACCGCACCGAAGTCTTCTGCTCTCCTTCAGACGGCGTGAAACATACCACGTCAGAGGAGATGTACGACTTTAAGATCGTGAAAGATACGAATGAAGTCATTCTGCCGATGAGCTATATTCCCCTGTACGAAGGCGAGCGGGTCATCACAGCAATTGGTCAGAGCTACAAGACGACTGCGGGCGACATTTGGAAGTCTGTATTGACTCTGGGAATGTACTACTTTTGGACTTTGCGGGAAAAGCAAAAGGAACGGGTCGCAAACGTGTTGACGAACTCTCGCATCATTGAGATCTGGTATAAGAGCCATGAAGGCCGGGTGCCCAACTCTCTGGCCAACCATGTCGACATCCGAGTGCGCAGCGTGTTTCCTGGCGAGGTCAGCTCGGGCTTCGTATCCGGCGACGGCAAATCGTCCATCACCAGTTCCATCTTGTCAACTGCTGGACAGTTCACTATCGTGTTGCCTTTGACATCAAACGGTGCCAAGTTTGCAGAATTTGTTCAGTGTGTGACGTCCAGGGCGGCGCTGAACCTGGACGTCAAGGCTGTACCAGGTCTGAGCTATCTGGAAACTGCTCGCGCTGCAGTGCGGCGCACTTCTGTTGGGGCCGTACAGGAGCAAGGACAGCCTGTTCTCGATTTTGAGGGTCACGTCGCCACCCTGCCACCGGAGTTGTGTCAGCTACTGCCTTTGCTCAAGAACGAGAAGGTCTTCCACTACTTTGACACCAACAGCTTGGGTCTGGGGGGACATGACGGCGGCAGGTTGGCCATCAGCTCGCGCACGGTGATGCGCATCTCCCACACTCCCTTCGGCTGCTGCTCTGGTAATCATAGAAAAGAGAATGATTCACAAAATCTTTCGAGCATTGCGAAGTTTGGCGCAGGCGCTCCTGTCCAACCATTCTTTGTAGTGTGGATTCCAGCAAGTCATGTCAATGGTCAAGCTCTGGATGTGCGCAGTGAAGGCGCGCATCCTGTTCGCTTTTGCTGCAGTCCTCTGCGTTGGGTGGCTCCGACACGCACCCGCGAGCGTTTCAACTTGCAGATCCAAACAAAGCTGGGCTTAACATTGCCGTTGTTCTCAGAGCACCGTAGCAGCAATTCACAGTGCTGCAGCTGCTGTTCTCAAGGAAAGTCAGCCCTGTCCAAGCCGTACCTTCAGGATGACGACCTGAACGAGCTTCTGCGCATCATCAGCCTGATTCAAGACACACAAGAAGTGCTGCCCGAGGGCGGGGCAGGCAGAGTCTAGCCTTCTCCTGGCGCACTCGACAAGCTTGTAACAAGGCTCCTAGTAGTTGTTCCGCAAATTGTAGTTATTGTCGCTTCTTAGCTGTAGGACATCAAGTAGATTTTGGCGACATGTAGTGATGCTTCCGTCGCGACGTGTTTGTTCGATGGTTGGCGTGTGCAGCCATCGTTGTGAACTTGTTTAGAGTAGATACTTCGTTTCTTAACTAACATTAATGGGGCAATAAATTAATCTAACAATTGTGTTTAGCGAATGCCAGGGGCTTTGAGATTTCCTACACCGCGCAGACCATTTTGTAGGGCTTTCGGGTCAGCCCACACTGAATTGAGATATTCGTCCTCTGTGCTGTCCGCCATTGCCTTGGCTTCCTCCTGCTTCTTGAAGTAAAACGCCATCATAGCTTTGCGCTCCTCCTCACTGACTGCAGCTTCTCTAGCGGGCGCACCTGCTCCGGGTTTTTGCAATTTGCCGATAACTTTAGTTTTCTCATTTTTACCAAGTCGATCAGACACCTTTTGTTTTCGATCAAAGACGCGCGCAGCAACCCATAGCTCAGCAGTAACAGGGTCTAGAATCTCTTGCCCTGCAGCAGTTCCTTCAAGACCATCAGCGCTTTCAATTGTCAACTTAACAGTATCCCAGGCAGGCAAACCCATTGGGTAAGCCATCATTACTGCACCTCTCATGTTGTCCAACTTTTCCGTAAGGCCTTTAAGAGTGACTGCTATCTTTCGCGTAACATTGTTTTTGTCTAAAATGCTTTCAGCATCAACACAAACGCGTTCAATCGTCTCTCTTAAGTGTGGGCCAGGTCCATTACCTGTGCGGTTGCCTGTTGGATCTGGTTTATAATATTCATTTTTATCGATTTTAACGTCTCGATAGTCTTCATCGATGGAATCCAAACCTGCTTTATCCGGAGGTTTCATCGGACCATGATCACCAAGATCGCGTAATGCGCCACAAAGTTGCCTCAAGCGCACGCGCAAATTCCAAACTTCTGTAAGGTCTCTAATCATGGTATCGCAAGAGCTATCAGTCGTTGTTTCGTACAGAAAGCCATCCTCCCCATTGCCAGTTTTTATGCTGATGACCACCATGCCAGTTTGACTGTTTAAAGAAGCCCACACTTCATCTTCAAACTTGTTAACTTATTTGGACAGTTAAATATTTGAATCTTTCTTAATTGTTTTAGGTGTGCATTGGTAGCATAGACAAATCATGTGGATTACAGGCTGAATACATACAAATATTTATCAAGCACATGATCTTAAAACGTTCAGAGTGTTTCAATGAATGATGGCAAAGCGCAACACGAGCTCATAGAGAGTGGCAAGAAATGTGCATATATCACATTAAGCGAAGTAGCTCTTCATTCGACAGAGGGTGATTGTTGGATAATTGCCGATGGCTTCGTTTTGGATATCTCTCTCTGGATCCAGGTCCATCCTGGAGGAATAGAAAAGATTCTGTCTCTTAAAGAACCAAATGCACCTCATTTCTCTTTTCGAACCCATTTTAAGAACACTCGTGAAGTATTCGAACGTGCTTGTGCAGACTTTGAGAAAGAAGGGAAACCGGTCGAAGTTTTTTTTGACAAATCTCGAGCAAATGGCGGACTCGATAGAAGTGGTGATCCGAATCCTGCATTTGATAAAGCTTTTATTGGTAGTGTATTTATAATAGGCAAATGCCCTGATTCAGCGCAAAAATAGCAAACGCATGCTTAAATCTTTTCATGTTGTTTTGCTGTTCCTTTGTGCGTTTAGAGTGGTATGAGTTAACTTTGCTGATGCTTGATGCACGATATTTGTGGCACTCAGTTGCAATCCAAGCGATCGTATTTAGTGACCCAGTTACCGAGATTAATGTAATTAACCAGATGCACATTTGTATTTAACTACAATATTGATCTAAGCATTGTATTTCGAGGGCGAGACAAACCTCCTAATGCGCTTGGATACTGGTTGCTCAACATCCGTGGCGTTTACTAATGGGCGTGTGCACTTATCGCTTTGATTCGCAGTACTTATTTCGATCTCCGAGGCAATATTATCAGGTGGGGTGCTGGGATTTCCACTTTCATCAAAGCTGTAAATAAATGGCACCTGTCCGTCGATGTGACCAGCCCTCCGCTGCTGCTCTACAGTCATTTGAATTTTCGTATGCCATAGGGAAGCTTCATGTTCAAATGCAAGTCTCATAGTGGTAGCTTTTGTGTGCAATTCCATATCATCTGCCAGACATTCGTCGATAGTTTGTTTCAGCGAGCGTTTTCTGCGAATTCCTTGCAAATGTTCCGTATATGCCTTCTGATCGGCAGTTTTCAAAAGATCGTCGCGGTATGTATCATAAATCTTTTCAATTTCATTTATTGGAATATCACTAAAATCGTTATCATCAAAATTTTGTTCATTTAAGGGTGTATTTTTGTAATTTCGCATAGGAGAAACTACTGCGACTTCAACTTTGCGTTCATTACTTTCTAATAGGTTCACGTCTTCGGATTTAGAAACCTCAAAATCATCTGCTTCGCTTATTGGGCCCCAAGTAATTAATAGAGGATATCGCGATCTTTCTTCAGATGACTCAAATAGTGCTTCAGACATCAACTCTCCGTTCAGCAAATTTGTAAAGCCTTTGCTAAATACAAAATTTTGTGGATTTTCAGCTAATAACGTTGGCCTAACTTCGTAAGGAGTACATATACTACCCCATTTTATCAATAAAAGTGTGGGAAGATTCATCATAAACTTGAACACATGGCTTTCCTTAGAATAAATCTTTCGGCATTTCTTTTTTTGTCCAATAATTCCAAATATTTTGGGGACCTATTATCAGTACTCAGTTGCCCATTGTAGTATTAAAAGTTTCTTATCTGGCAAATAGTTTGAAACCTATTGTTTAAAAGCTTACGCACGCATCATCTGAGCAGGTCCTGTACGCATTATCGGAGCCAGACTGATTGAAAGAAGTAGCGCAGAACTTTGGTGATAAAAATGAATTCGCCACGAATGAACTCAAGTATTGTGAGTACTACGACGACACAAACTTTACAAGAAACTCAAACCCAAGCTCCTACGGAACCGGCATTGATATTGAGCTTACGGGAACGTCCTAGAATCAGCTGGTCTGAGAACACCATTGACAATGAGCACATGGGTAAAAAGTCAAGCAAACGATGTTGCATATTTCATAAAGTGAAGAAGTTTGGAGAAAGTGATTCAGACGAGTCAGATAAAGAAGGAGACGGGGGTGAAGATAGTGATAAAAGTGACGACGCAGGCAAGCAAGACGCATCAGCCGGTGAGGAAAAGAAACCTAAAAAAAAAGTTGTCAAGAATTACCAGAGACATCATGCTTAATACAATACATTTTAGCATATTTATTTATCTACGCGAAAAGGCTTGGATAATGTTTAGTGTTTATTTATAGCAAATAATGTACAACCTTCCACAAAAATGTTCAATTATAATTTTCGTCAAATCACGCGCATTGCGAGTGAATACACGGTTAACAAGCGATGCTATGTCCAATTATAATGAATTATAAAAACGATCACGAGATTTTCAAATCATTTTACCAGGGTTCATAATAAGCTCAGGGTCGAAAGCGACCTTGATGGACCTCATGAGGTCCAGCTCCGCTTCGCTGCGGACGAAAGACATATACGCGCGTTTAAGCTGCCCAACACCATGCTCCGCTGACAAGGAACCCTTTAAGTCAGTTACCGTTCTTGTCACCACA
>JACCDO010146872.1_pt1 | contig 10183 bp, 9 predicted proteins | sample 7446101 | NCBI WGS metagenome assembly JACCDO01 (sample SAMN15323440, study PRJNA562643) | freshwater metagenome | isolation source: river surface water | place: USA:Blue River Watershed | collected 2017-08-16
AAAGCTCATTTGAAATCAGGACCTAAAAAGGTTTTGATCTCGGCTCCTGCAAAAGGTGAAGACATCACTGTTGTATTGGGTGTCAACCATGACAAGCTTGATCACGCTAAACACATCGTGATTAGTAATGCCTCTTGCACCACAAATTGTCTTGGACCAATGGCAAAAGTCATTCATGACACTTTTGGTATTGAAACAGGTTTGATGACCACAATTCATGCCTACACAAATGATCAATCAACTCTTGATATGCCGCACAAAGACTTGAGACGTTCCCGTGCTGCAGCAATCAACATGATTCCAACAACAACAGGTGCTGCCAAAGCTATTGGATTAGTTTTACCAGATCTCAAAGGCAAACTTGATGGCTATGCCATGAGAGTTCCAGTACCAGTTGGTTCTGCCACTGATTTGACAGTTCACTTGAAAAAATCAGCAACAGCAGATGACATCAACGCAGCTCTAAGAGCTGCAGCTGAAGGACCGCTAAAAGGAATTCTTTCTTATAGTGAAGATCCATTAGTTTCAACAGACATTGTGCACGATTCACATTCATGCATCATTGATGGACAATTAACAACAGTGGCAGGAAATATTGCCAAAGTTGTTGGTTGGTATGACAACGAATGGGGATACTCAAGTCGACTAGTTGATCTAACTCAACTTGTTGGTTCAAATCTCTAAGTCATTAATGAAAACAATTGACGATATTGATGTAAGTAATCAGCGCGTTTTATTACGCGCTGATTTAAATGCTCCAATGAAGCAAGACGCTAATGGCGTAATGCAAATTACAGATGATGGTCGATTAAAAGCCAGCGTTACCACAATCAATGATTTAAGAAAAAAGAACGCAAAGATTGTTGTCTTAGCACATTTGGGCAGACCAAAAGGTGAAAGAAAACCAGAATTATCCCTAAAACCAATTGCAAAAAGATTAGCTGAATTAGTGGGATCACCTATTACTTTCATTGATGATTTGAACGGTTCCGATACTTTAACAATTGTTAATGCCTTAAAACCTGGCGAAATTGTTATGGTGGAAAATATTCGATACGAAAAAGATGAAACGAGCAAAGATTCAACAGAGCGACAGAGATTAGCCAAAGTTTTGGCGACTTTAGGTGATGTTTTCGTTATTGATGGTTTTGGAGTAGTGCACCGTGAACAAGCTTCTGTCACCGATATTGCACGACTTTTACCAAAAGCAGCGGGAAGATTGGTTCAAGCAGAGCAGAAAGCCTTCGATAAAGTTCTAAACAATCCAGTAAGACCTTATGTTGTAGTGCTCGGTGGTTCAAAAGTAAGTGACAAATTAGGTGTTATTAACAATTTGATAAGTAAAGTTGACAAATTATTAATTGGTGGAGGAATGGCTTTTACTTTCCTTAAAGCTCAAGGCTACGAAGTTGGAGATTCCTTGCTTGAGGTAGATCGAATTGATGAAGTTAAACAACTAATCAAAACCGCACAAGAAAAAAATGTTGAAATTGTTCTACCAGTTGATGTAGTGATCTCAAAGGAGCTAGACGGTTCAGCACCGATTTCAATTGTTGACGCCCATCAAATTCCAGTAGGGCAAAAAGGATTAGATATAGGTCCTAAAACAAGTGAACTTTTTGCGAACAAAATTCGAGATGCCAAAACCGTTGTTTGGAATGGTCCAATGGGCGTGTTTGAAGTAAATGCATTCGCATCTGGCACAAAAACAGTTGCTCAAGCACTTGCCAACAGCGATGCATATAGCGTTGTCGGTGGTGGTGATTCAGCTGCTGCAATACGATTACTTGGTTTAGACGAATCAAAGTTTGATCACATCAGTACTGGTGGGGGAGCTTCGCTAGAACTATTAGAAGGAAAAGTTTTACCCGGTTTAGCCGTCTTAGAGGAGGTTTAAATGACTAACGAACAAAGAAAACCAGTTATGGCTGGTAACTGGAAGATGAACATTAATCATCTTGAATCAATTGCCTATATGAATAAATTGGCTTTTTCTCTAATTGATGCAGATTATGCACGAACAGAAATTGTAATATTTCCGCCTTTTACAGATATTCGTTCTGTACAAACAGTTGTTGATGCAGATCACCTAAGTATCACTTATGGCGCACAAGATATAAGTGCACACGATTCTGGTGCATATACAGGTGAAATCAGTGGCGCCATGTTGAAAAAATTACACACCAAATATGCCCTAATCGGTCACAGTGAACGTCGTGCATATCACAATGAAACAGATGAAAGTGTAAATGCAAAAGTAAAAGCGGCGATAAAACACGATTTAATTCCAATGATCGCAGTGGGTGAAACTTTAGATATTAGACAAAGTGGCAATGCGACAGAACATACATTGAATCAAGTGCAAGCCGCACTCAAAGATGTTCGTTCAAATTATGTTTCAGAATTAGTGATTGCATATGAACCAGTTTGGGCAATTGGCACTGGCGAAGTTGCCACACCACAAGATGCACAAGATATGTCTATTGCGATAAGAGCAAAAGTTGCCAAACTTTATTCTCAAGATGTAGCCGATAAAGTTCGCATTCTTTATGGTGGTTCAGTAAAAGCTGGAAATATCAAAGCGATCATGGAACAACCAGATGTTGATGGTGCCCTAATTGGTGGAGCAGCTTTGGATCCTGATGAATTCCTACGCATCATTAGATGGCCAGATCAACCATAAATCGTGTGACTCACTAGGTCCCGGGACCTAATTTTGTCACTACCCAGCCTTATCCTTAAAGAGTCAAGTTTTAGAAAGGTAAAAGCAGAAAAGAAAATGACAATCATCGCTTGGACACTTGGAGTCATTTTAGTTATCTCAAATCTTTTACTTATGCTTTTAGTTTTGCTACATCGAGGTCGTGGTGGTGGTCTTTCAGATTTATTTGGTGGAGGATTTAGCTCATCTCTTGGTGGTTCATCTTTAGCGGAAAGAAATTTAGATAGATTCACAATTGCAATTGGTTTGATTTGGGCTGCAAGCGTTATTGGTCTTGGTTTAGTACTTAGTGCTTAATAAAACAAAGGAGTAGTAAATGGCTGGTGGAAGTGCAATCAGAGGAAGTCGCGTTGGTGCAGGCCCAATGGGCGAAGCAGAGCGCGGGGATGCAGCACCACGAGTTCGTTTATCTTTCTATTGCGCACATGGTCATGAAAGTAGACCAGCATTTGCAGTAGATGCACCAATTCCTGACACTTGGGATTGTCCAAGATGCGGTTGGCCAGCTGGTCAAGATCAAGATAATCCACCAAAGCCAGTGGTAAATGTTCCTTACAAAACTCATTTGGCTTACGTTAAAGAACGACGTGATGATAAAGATGGCGATGCGATTTTGGCAGAAGCTATCGATAAATTACGTGGCGATCGTTAAAGATTTATTTATTTAATTCTTTAGCTTTAGCAATAATTTTTTCTACAGTAATTCCAAATTCTTTATACAACAATTCAGGTTTGCCACTTGCTCCATAGTGGTCAAGTCCTATAACGCCGCCTTCAAGGCCTACAAATTGGTACCAACCAAAACTTGATCCAGCTTCAATAGCAATTTTGGCCTTAACATTTTTCGGTAATACACTTTCTTGATAACTTGCGCTTTGGTCTTGGAACCACTCCACACAAGGCATTGACACAACTCGTGTATTGATTGATTGGGCATTCAATTCTTTTTGAGCATTTAAAGCCAATTCAATTTCTGATCCAGTAGCAATTAATATGACGTCAGGATTTGAATTTGGTGCATCCTGCAAAACGTAACCACCTTTTCTGGCGTTTTCTGCTGGCGCGTTAATTTTCCTATCCAGAGTTGGAATGTTTTGTCTGGTTAGGACGATTCCAGCAGGTTTTCTATCTTCCATTATTTTTAACCAACAAATTGCTACTTCATTTGCATCACAAGGTCTCACAACTGCAAATCCTGGAATTGAACGCAATGACCAAAGTTGTTCTACTGGCTGATGTGTTGGGCCATCTTCGCCTAAACCAATTGAATCGTGTGTCCAAACGTAGGTGACAGGAAGTTGCATCAACGATGCAAGTCTTATAGCAGGTTTTTGATAGTCACTAAAAATTAAGAATGTTGCACCAAAAGGACGAGTAAATCCATAAAGAGCCATTCCATTCATGATCGAACCCATGGCATGTTCTCTAATTCCAAAATGTAGATATTTACCGCCAATAGATGAATTGGTAATCCCGGAATTTGCCTTTTGCATCGAAAGAGCATTCTTTAAAGCAACGCCATTACTTTCGGCAAGATCTGCAGATCCGCCAACTAATTCAACTAGATTTGTGGATAATTCATTTAGAACTGTTCCACCACTTTTTCGGCTAGCAACACTGGTGCCGGATTCAAATACTGTTAATTTCTTATCTAATTCTTTAGTTAATTCACCCTTTACTAATCTTTGATATTCACTTGCTAGTGCAGGATTCGCAATTGACCAGGATTGGAATTTGTCATTCCATTGCTTGAAAAGTTCATTTCCTCTAGTTTTCGTTTGACGTGTGTAGCTAAGAACTTCTTCCGGAACTTGAAATGATTTATCTTGGTCGAAACCTAAAGCTTCTTTGGTCAATTTCGTTTCACTTTCCCCAAGGGGTGCACCGTGAGAAGCAGCTGTATTTCTAGCATTTGGGGCAGGCCAAGCAATAATTGATTTGAGACGAATAAAACTTGGTTTGTCTGTTTTCTGTGCTGCTTCAATTGCTTTTGTTAAAGCTGAGATGTCTACTTGACCGTCAGTTCCTAATTCAACTGTGTGCACATCCCAGTCATATGCGCGATAGCGAGTTGCAACATCTTCTGTGAAAGCAAGATTTGTGTCACCATCAATGCTGATTCGGTTGTCATCGTAAATAACAATTAAATTGGATAGACCAAGGTGTCCGGCAAGAGAAGATGCCTCTGAAGTTACTCCTTCTTGTAAATCTCCATCACTTGCAACAACATAAATGTAGTTATCAAAAATACTTTGATTAGTGGCTGCTTTTGCATCAAAAAATTGACGCCAATATCTTGAAGCAATCGCCATTCCAACAGCTGAAGACATTCCTTGGCCAAGAGGACCAGTTGTCATTTCAACACCTTTTGTGTGTTGAAATTCAGGATGACCTGGAGTCAAGCTATTCATTTTTCTAAAATTCTTTAAATCTTCAATTTCTAATCCGTAACCGTTTAGAAATAGTTGGGAATACAAAAGCATGCTGGCATGACCGCAAGAAAGAATAAATCGATCACGACCAAACCATTGAGGATTTTCAGGGGAGTGATTCATAAATTTGTTAAACAAAAGATGAGCGACAGGTGCAAGAGCCATCGCAGTTCCTGGGTGTCCATGACCAGCGGCTTCAACGGCATCTAAGGCAAGTGCGCGCGCCACTTTTACTGATTTGTCGTCAAGTTCGGTCCAAGCGGAGATACTCATTTTGGAGCTTGAGTTCCATTTCTCGAGGTTTTAGTTATACCTAGCCTAATGAGTTGCTGGTCACACAATCCAAGGAACGCGCCATAACCGCTGTTCAGGTAGCGTTAGATAGGTATGAGAAAAGTTGACGAGCCAATCTTGAATTTGAATCAAGAAGCATCGAGTTTGTATTCCGTTATAAAAAGTTATGTTTCTTTAACAAAACCTAGAATTATTGAATTACTTCTTGTCACAACTGTTCCAACAATGTTTTTAGCTTCAAACGGATGGCCTGATTGGTATTTGGTGTTAGCAACTCTTATTGGTGGTGCTTTGGCAGCCGGAGGAGCAAATGCCCTAAACAATGTTGTTGACAGAGATATCGATGCATTAATGGATAGAACTGCTCATAGACCTTTAGTAACTGGAAAAGTTTCTGTTCGAGGTGCTGTAGCCCTTGGAATAACTTTGTCACTTTTATCAGTAATTTGGCTAGAGAGTCAAGTTAATACTTTGTCTGCATTATTTGCTGCTAGCGCAATTGTTTTCTATGTTTGTGTTTACACATTGCTCTTAAAACGAAGGACATCTTCCAATATCGTCTGGGGAGGAGCAGCCGGTTGCTTTCCCGTTTTGATTGGTTGGGCAGCAGTCACCAATTCAATTAGTTTGGCTCCCATAATTTTGTTCTTGATTGTGTTTTGGTGGACACCGCCGCATTACTGGCCACTATCAATGCAATATCGAAAAGATTATGAAAATGCTGGAATTCCCATGCTTCCAGTGGTTGCTGATAGAAAAAAAGTTGCTAGTCAAATAGCCATTTATTCCTGGATCATGGTCGCCACTACTTTGGTTTTGCCTTTAGTAAGTGAACTCTCAATGGTTTATTTGTTAGGTGCGATTTCGCTAAATATTATTTTTATGCGTGAAGTTTATGCATTGAGAAAACGGGCAAATAGTGATGTCCTAGATATCAATCCAATGAAGCTATTTCATTGGTCAATTACATGGCTAGCCCTGCTGTTCTTTCTTATCGGTTTAGATCCTTTGTTGAATTTCAGTTAAATGAAAGTTGCTTATGTTGTTGGAAATGACAACCCCACTGATCCAGATCCAGATTTAGATATACCTTTTGCCACAGAGGCAGCAGCTCAACTAAATATCGAATTGGTCTTTGCTAATTGGAATGATAAAAGTATTGCCTGGGAATCTTTTGATGCAGCCGTTATTAGGTCCACTTGGGATTATGTTCCAGTGCGCGATGAATTCCTTCAATTTGCTAAATCTGTTGAGTCTAAAACCAAACTATTTAATTCTTACGATGTCATGCGATGGAACACTGATAAAAAATATCTATCTATATTGGAAAGTAAAGGTGTCCCAATAATTCCCACCAAATTTGCCAGCAACATGGAAGAAGCTTTGGTTGCAATCAGATGGGCTTTTGAAAACGCTGCTGCAATTGCCGTCAAACCAACTGTTGGTGCCGGTGCGCGATTAGCGGGAAAAGCGAAAACACCAGATGAAGCCATTGAATATGTAACAAAAATTCTTGAAGCAAACAGAACCGCAATCATCCAACCCTATATTTCAAGCGTTGATGATGAAGGGGAGAAGGCAATTATTGTCATTAATGGGGAAATAAGTCATGTTGCAAAGAAGGTGCCAGCTCTCACCAAAGGTGGACATGGAGATGCCGCTGGTCAACTAGATATCACAAATGAAATAGGAGAGATTGTTAACACTATTTCAAATGCAGTAAGTGAGTGGAACGATCTACTTTTTGCACGTGTTGACGTTGTGAGAATGGATGGGCAATTAGTACTTATGGAATTAGAACTAACTGAACCTTGGCTTTTTATGCAATTTAGACCAGAAGCAGGAATTAATTTATTTAAGGCGCTTAAGCAACGTATTGCTTGAGTAGAGTGCCAAATTAGTAATCGCAATCCAAGTAATAACCGCTCCAATTACGTGTAATGAAACCAATACCCAAGGCAGATTGTTAAACCATTGAACGTAGCCAATAAATCCTTGAACTAAACAAATGATAAAGAGCGTTCTAGTTATTTTGTAAATATGTTTTGATTCAGGGCTAATTCTTGATATCACTAAAAGTCCTACAACTAATCCAACAAATAGTAGTACAGAGTCTGCATGTAGCCAGGCAATAACTCTTATATCAAGATTAAATCTTGCAGCTATTTCATCACCCGAATGAGGCCCTGATCCAGTTGTGATGGTGCCAAGAATTATTACGGCTAAACCAACTAAGGTAACGATTTTTACATAGTTATCAATAATTTTTGGCAATGCCTTAAAAGTTCTTTTATTATTAAAATAGTCATAGATTTTGACCGATATTCCTACAAGAATTATCGAAAGTAGAAAATGAGCCATCACTGTTGAAGGATGTAGACCGGTTAGCACAGTGATACCACCTAGTACCGCCTGCAACAAAGTGCCAATCAAAGGTAAAAATGACCAAATAATAATGTTTCTTTTTTCATTTAATAATGAGAACACAAATAGAGCTACAGATATTGCGAGAACTAAGAAAGTTAATGTTCTATTTCCAAATTCAATGTATTTATGAAAACCTTCAACTTGTCCGGCAACAGGAATCAAAGAACCTGGTGTGCAATCTGGCCAAGTAGGACAACCCAAACCAGAACCTGTTAATCGAACGATTGCTCCAGTTACGATGATTCCGGACTGAGCAATCAAATTAGCCAAGCTAATTCTTCGACCAATTTTGGTTTTAGTGGTTGTTTTCATGATCTTCTCTGAGTCTAGGTATCTCCCAGAGTTGCATACTGCAGGGAAATAGGCAACACTAGGGTTATGGAATTCAAAACAGTGGGTAGAGATCGCCTGGCTCGTGAATTGCTCAAATTAGGTCCCATCACTGCAAGTGATTTAGCGGATTCTCTAGGAATCAGCGCTGTTGCTGTCCGTAAACATCTTGATGACATGAGTGAAAAATCTTTGGTTGAGTCTCATGAAGTTGCTCCGTTTGGGCCTTCAAAACCAAAGGGCAGAGGAAGACCTGCTCGAGTTTTTTCTTTAACATCTCAAGGTCGAGATTTTTTCGAAAATCAATACCAATCTTTAGCTCAAGATGCTGTTACATATTTAGCAACAACCTTTGGTGATAAAGCTGTTAAAGATTTTGCGTCAAGTAGAGCTAATGAAATGCTTACCAAATATTCTCAAACTTTGAACAAAGCTAAAAATGTAGAAGAAAAAGTAAAAATTTTGTCAAACTTTTTAACTAAAGATGGTTTTGCCGCAACTGCCGACAAAGGATCTGGTCCAACTCACACGATTCAACTGTGTCAACATAATTGTCCGATTGCACACGTTGCTGAACAACATCCAGAATTTTGCGAAGCCGAATTAGATGCATTCAGTGAATTACTGGGTGTTAATGTAACTCGTCTTTCAACAATCGCAAATGGTGGAAACATTTGTACTTCATTAGTTAGCACGTTGCCAAAAACAGCAGTTTCATCCGCAAGCCAACACAAGGAGAAAAAATGACAATAGCTCGCCCAGAATTAGATGGAATTGGTACATACGAATTCGGTTGGCACGATAAGAATGACGCGGGTAAAAATGCTAAACGTGGGCTAACAGAAGACGTTGTGCGCGACATTAGTGCTAAGAAAAATGAACCAGCCTGGATGTTAGAGACAAGATTAAAAGCCCTTGCAATGTTTCAAAAGAAGCCATTGCCAAATTGGGGTGCTTACCTTGGAGATATCGATTTTGACAATATTAAATATTTTGTTCGTTCAACTGAGAAACAAGCAACTTCTTGGGAAGAATTACCTGATGAAATTAAGAACACTTATGACCGTCTAGGAATTCCAGAAGCGGAAAAGAAGAGATTAATTGCCGGTGTTGCTGCTCAATATGAAAGTGAAGTTGTTTACCACCAAATTAGAGAAGATCTTGAAAAAGAAGGCGTGCTATTTCTTGATACCGATACTGCATTGAGGGAACACGAAGATATTTTTAAAGAATATTTTGGATCAGTAATTCCATCAGGAGATAACAAATTCTCAGCCCTTAACACTGCTGTTTGGTCTGGTGGATCATTTATTTATGTGCCAAAAGGTGTAAAAATTGATATTCCATTGCAAGCATATTTCCGTATCAATACTGAAAACATGGGTCAATTCGAAAGAACTTTGATCATTGTTGATGAGGATGCATATGTTCATTACGTTGAAGGATGTACTGCACCAATTTATTCAAGTGATTCTCTACATAGTGCGGTTGTTGAAATTATCGTTAAGAAAAATGCGCGTTGTCGATACACAACAATTCAAAACTGGTCTAACAACGTTTATAACTTAGTAACCAAAAGAGCAGTTGCCCAACAAGGCGCAACAATGGAATGGATTGATGGCAACATCGGTTCAAAAGTAACAATGAAATATCCAGCTGTTTGGTTAGTTGGAGAACATGCCAAAGGTGAAACCATGTCTGTGGCATTTGCAGGAGAAGGTCAACACCAAGATGCAGGAGCCAAAATGGTTCACGCTGCACCGAACACTTCTTCAACAATTATTTCTAAATCTGTAGCTCGTGGTGGCGGTAGAACTTCTTACCGTGGATTAATCCAAGTCAATGAAGGTGCATATAACGCCAAAACCACAGTCAAATGCGATGCATTATTGATTGATGACATTTCCAGATCAGATACATATCCATACATTGATTGTCGTGAAGACGATGTGTCAATGGGACATGAAGCAACAGTTTC
>JACCDO010606753.1_pt1 | contig 10183 bp, 10 predicted proteins | sample 7446101 | NCBI WGS metagenome assembly JACCDO01 (sample SAMN15323440, study PRJNA562643) | freshwater metagenome | isolation source: river surface water | place: USA:Blue River Watershed | collected 2017-08-16
AAGCGCATCTCCATTGACGAGCCTACGATGAACATGCTCTTCACCATCAACAACTCTCCATTTTTTGGCAAGGAAGGTAAATTTGTAACCTCTCGCCACTTGAGAGATCGTTTGATGAAGGAAACTGAAAAGAACTTGGCCCTTCGTGTAGAATCTACGGATTCAGAAGATCGATTCTTGGTGTATGGTCGAGGCATTCTTCACTTGTCTGTATTGATAGAGACCATGCGAAGAGAGGGCTACGAACTTCAAGTAGGTCAGCCTCAGGTAATCTTCAAGGACATCGACGGCATGAAATGCGAGCCTATCGAAACCCTTGTGGTAGATGTGCCTCAGGAAACAGCCGGTAAGGTGATTGAATTGGCTACCCAACGAAAAGGAGAATTGCTGATCATGGAACCGAAAGGCGACTTGCAGCACTTGGAATTTAAAATCCCTTCAAGAGGTTTGATCGGTTTGCGAAACAACGTGCTTACTGCAACCCAAGGAGAAGCGATCATGAACCACCGTTTCGAGGCCTACGAACCCTTTAAAGGATCTATTCCAGGTAGAATCAACGGTTCTTTGATTTCCATGGAAGGTGGTCAGTGTACTGCTTATGCTATTGATAAATTGCAGGATCGTGGTGTTTTCTTTATCGAACCAGGTGACGAATTGTATACTGGACAGGTTATCGGCGAACATTCACGTGACAATGACATCGTGGTGAACGTACAGAAGGGCAAGAAATTGACCAACATGCGTGCCTCTGGGTCGGATGATAACGTACGAATTGCTCCTCCAAAGCGTTTTTCTTTGGAAGAATCCATGGAATACATCCAGAAAGATGAGTACTTGGAAATTACGCCTAAGTCCATCCGTATGCGAAAAATCTACTTGGACGAAAACGAGCGGACGCGCATGGCGAAAAAGGAGGATTAATCCTTCTGTCCTAACATTTAAAAATGTCCCCATGAATTTTTGGGGACATTTTTTTTGTGCTTACCACTGCGGGTGTACTTGTGCTTTGATGTATTGATCATAAATGCGAGCAGCCTCCTGCATCTGATTGGGACTCAAGGGAGGCAATTGACCCGAACGGATATTCTGGTCTACCTGAGCCAAAGAAGAGGCGCCAGGGATCACCGTGCTCACTTGCCGGTGCATCAATACCCAACGAAGTGCTTGGGCACCCAGGTCATGTCCTTCTGAAAAATGAGTTTTCAGTTCTTCCACTGCTGCAAAACCCAAGTCCAAAGGCACTCCAGAGAAGGTTTCCCCTTTATCGAAAGCCTTTCCCTCACGATTGAAAAGCCGGTGATCATCGGCAGCAAAAGTAGTTTCCGCATTGATTTTTCCCGTAAGCAATCCACTGGCCAAGGGAACACGCACGATCAATCCCACATTTTTCTCCTCAGCTAGTTCAAAAAGTTCCTCCACCGGCTTTTGCCGAAATAAATTGACTATTACTTGAATGGAAGATACTACCGAGTAATTCATTGCGCGAATTCCTTCATCTACCTTTTCAATACTCACTCCAAGCGCAGCCACTTTTCCTTGCTGAATCAAGTCCTCAAACAGCCCAAAGACCTCATCTCGGTCATACACGGGACTGGGAGGACAGTGCAACTGAATCAAATCAAGCCGCTCCAATCCGGTATTGAGAAGGCTATCTTCCACAAATTTTTGCAAGTTCTTTGGCGTATAGCCAGCGGCATCATGTGGTTGCAATCGTCGACCACACTTGGTAGCAACGTAGATTGTTTCACTACGCTCCCGGACTGCTTTCCCTACAGCCGCTTCACTCAATCCTCCATCGTACACATCGGCAGTATCGACAAAATTTACTCCCTGATCAAAGGCAGCATGCAACAGTTGAGATGCTATTTTGTGATCAAAAGGCTTTCCCCATCCTCCACCTACTTGCCAGGTACCTAGTCCAATTTCAGAAATGGACCAGCCAGTTTTTCCAAGTATACGGTAATTCATAGTTTCAATAGTTTTAGTAGGTTCAAACAAGCACATATCCATTGGCACTGTTCGAGAAAGCAAGATAAATTTTTATATTTATCCCGCCTCAGGAAAACTCAAGTGGATCACATTTGAGTGCCTGAAGTTAAAAGAAACATGAAATCTCGACGGAAATTTATTCAGACCCTCACCCTTGCAAGCGCTGCAAGTTTAGTTCCTATACACTTGACACATTCCACTCCTATGGCAACTCAAAAAATCATTCACCAAGTTTACTTCTGGCTACATAAAGAATCGGATGTTGCCGAATTTCTTCGAGATGCTGTTCCCATGTTGGGACGATGCAAGGATGTAACTCAGTTTTACCAGGGTGTCCCTGCTCCTACCGAAAAAAGAGAGGTGGTAGACCACAGTTTTCACGTGTCTTGCAGTCTCTTTTTTGACTCCTTGGAAGGGCAAGCTGCTTACCAGAAGGATCCACTTCACTTGGAGTTTATCGCCAAATATTCTTCCTTCTGGAAAACTGTGAAAGTTTATGATATTATGCTTTAAAACAAGAAACCCAATTTTACGTTAGAATTAAAAATTTGAATACTCCTATGAAAAGATTGATTTGGTTAAGTGCTTGGTTGTGGATCGGCTTGTGGTCTTGTACACCTGCAGAAGACCCAACACCTGTAAACCCTACCCCAGATAAACCAGTGGTAGATGAAGTGAAAAAAGCCATTGTGGATGTGATGCGGGAATGGTATTTCTGGAATGGACTGATTCCTGCGACCGTTGATTTAACCAAGTATGCTTCCAATGAAGCCTTGCTAGACGGCATCATCAACAAGCCCATTGATCGATTTTCCTATTTGACCACCCAAGAGGCGTTTAACAATGCATTTGTAGGCAAAAATGCAGGCCATGGATTTGGCTTTGCCTTTACTGCAGATGAAAAACTCTATGTATCCTTTGTATTTGCCGAATCGCCTGCTGGAAAAGATGGCTGGAAGAGAGGATGGGAAATCACACAAATCAATGACAAGCCTATAGCTGACTACAAAGTAACTGGGGGTTATGACTTTAAACTAGGAGGACCGGACCCTGGGATTATCAATACCTTTACCTTCAAACTTCCAGATGGAACCACCACTAGACGAATCAATACCAAAGCAGAATACCAGTCCAACTCAGTTTTGGATCAACGTGTGATTCAAGTAGATGCCAAAAAAGTAGGGTACTGGGCTTACCAAAGTTTCAAAGCTACCGCAGGTCTTAGCCCCACGAGCAGTGCTGAAGTAAAGACAAGTATGGAGTTTTTCCAAAATCAAGGTGTACAAGAATTGATTATAGACCTTCGTTACAATGGTGGGGGTTCAGTAGCGGTAGCCGAACAGATTTGTAATTACATCATCCAGTCCTCAAACAATGGCAAATTAATGTACACCAATAAGTTGAATGCGATGAAAACTGCACAAAATACCTCTCGCAATTTTGCCAAAATTGGAAGTATCAACTTGACTCGTGTTATTTTCTTGACCTCACGAAGCTCAGCCTCAGCGTCTGAATTAATCATCAATGCCCTAGATCCTTACATGCAAGTAGTCCTTATCGGTGACAATACCTTTGGCAAGCCGGTAGGTTCCTTCCCACTTTCTAGCTACAACCGTACCCTCCAAACCAATAATGTAGAAGTGGTGCCGATTACCTTTGCGATTGCCAATTCAGCAGGTAAAGCAGAGTATTTCGATGGATTTCCTGCCAATTTCACTGTAGGCGATAGCCCACAGTTTGCTTGGGGAGATGTGAAAGACCTTCGTTTAGCTGCTGCTATTCAGTATATCCGTACAGGAACTGTTAGCAACCGAATGAAGGATACCTACTTCAAACCAAGTTGGGAAATCATCGATGCCTTCAAAGGCTTGCAGCAAGAATTTCCTGTTTTCTAAAACGGAATAGCTACTTCAAAAAAAGAGCTCGAATATCTTCGAGCTCTTTTTTTATCTCTACCAAATAATAAATTATTTTGTATGCCGCTGCTTAAGTACCTCTACTACCTCATCCAATTCATAGCCTTTTGCCTCCAAGAGCACCAAGTAGTGGAATAGGAGATCTGCCGCCTCTCCTAAAAAAAGTTCCTTGTTGTCATCCTTGGCTTCAATCACCAATTCCACTGCCTCTTCCCCTACTTTCTGCGCTAGCTTATTGATTCCTTTTGCAAACAGACTGGCGGTGTAGGAGCCTTCTGTAGGATTTGTTTTCCGCTCTTTAATGATGGACCGAAGCTGATCGATAAATCCCGTTTGCGAAGTGTTTGCTTCGGCAAAACAAGTAGCTGCTCCTGTATGGCACACTGGTCCGAGCGGCTTGGCTTTGATTAGAATCGCATCACCATCACAGTCCTCCTGCATGCTGATGACTTCTAGAAAATTACCCGAGGTTTCTCCTTTGGTCCATAATCTATTTTTGCTGCGCGAGAAAAAGGTAACCCTACCCGATTTCTGGGTTTGAGCAAGTGCCTCCTCATTCATGTATCCTAGCATCAATACCTTTCCGCTCAGTTCATCCTGGACCACTACGGGAATGAGGCCATCCATCTTTTTGAAATCTATATACATCATTTCTACTTTATTTTATTTCCGTACTACTACTCCTTCTTTCTCCAAATAGGATTTCAATTCAGGAATACCGATTTCCTTGAAGTGAAAAATGCTTGCAGCCAAGGCTGCATCTGCTTTTCCAATAGTAAACACGTCCTTGAAATGTAGCATGCTGCCCGCACCCCCAGATGCAATTACTGGGATAGGCAAAGCACTTGATATCGCCGCAGTCAATTCCAGTGCAAACCCCGACTTGGTTCCGTCATGATCCATGGAAGTGAGGAGAATCTCTCCCGCCCCCCGATCTGCTAGTTCCTTCGCCCAAGCCCTAGTCTGCAAAGCAGTCAATTTTCTACCTCCATGCGTATGCACCCAATCTACTCCATCCATTTGTCTGGAGTCGATGGCTACCACCACACACTGAGAACCAAACTCCCGTGCCAAAGCATCCACGAGTTCCGGCCGAGACACTGCCGCAGAGTTGATGGAGATCTTATCTGCACCGGCAGCCAACAGGGCATACACGTCTTCAATAGATCCAATGCCTCCACCTACGGTAAAGGGAATTCGAACCTCCTTGGCTACCTGAGTGACTAGATCCACAAGGGTTTTTCGCTTGTCCACCGTAGCGGTAATGTCCAAAAATACGAGTTCATCCGCTCCCTGCTCGGAATAAAGTTTGGCCAAAGCCACTGGGTCTCCCGCATCTCGAAGTTCCACAAAATTGACCCCTTTGACCGTGCGGCCATCCTTAATGTCGAGGCAAGGGATAATTCGTTTGGTTAACATGGCTGCGTTAGAAATTGGTAGGTTAAGTAGTGGTGCCGTGGATTGAGGTAGTGCTGAGGTTAAAGTACATGGAATTGAGCTAGTTCTTCCAAACTCACCTTCCCTTCGTAGTAAGCCTTCCCTACAATCGTACCGTAAACTCCGATTTTTTGCAATTTCTCTAGGTCGTTTAAGCATGAAACTCCCCCACTGGCTATAAGTTTTAGTTCTGGTAACTCCTGCAGGATTTCTTCATACAAACCAAATGAAGGACCTTGAAGCAATCCATCTTTTGCTACATCGGTACAGATTACTTCACGAATACCCTTTTGGTAATACCCTTGAATGAAGGGAATCAATTCCAATGCAGTGGTCTCTTCCCAGCCTCCAACTGCAATTTTTTTGTCCTTGGCATCGGCACCCAAAATAATTCGATCTGCACCAAAGGCTTCAAGCCAAGCCTCAAATATTCTCGGATTCCGTACCGCAATACTACCTCCAGTCACTTGGCGGGCACCTAAGGCAAATGCCTTTTCGAGTTCCTCCTGTGCTTGAATGCCTCCACCAAAATCCACTGCCAAAAGAGTTTCTGAACAAATGCGATGCAACACCTGTCCATTCACGATTTTCTTGGCTTTGGCTCCATCCAAATCCACCAAATGTAGTCGCGTCAGCCCTGCTCCTTCAAAGCGCTTGGCCATCTCCAGGGGATCTTCGTGGTAATCGGTTTTCCGACTGTAGTCCCCTTGGCTGAGGCGAACGCATTTACCTCCAATCAAATCTATAGCTGGGATTACATGCATGGTTTTAGTGCTTGGAGTCGGTAGAATGAACCACCTTAATTTTCTTATTTAATTGGGTTTAGGGAGAAGTCACCGCTAGAAAATTTTCTAACAACTTTTCCCCCAGTGTACTACTTTTTTCGGGATGGGCTTGAATTGCCCAGTAATTGTCCCGATGCAAAATGGCTGTAAAGTCATGAATGTAAGAAGTGGTCGCAAGGGTATGTTCGCCCAATTCGGCATAGTAGCTATGTACATAGTACATAAACTTGGACTCAGGCAAGTCTTTAAACAAGGGATTATCGACTAGATTTTCAAGGGAATTCCAACCTACATGTGGAACCTTTTCCTGTCCACTTACACTTGGGATAAACCGCTTGACCTTAATCGGAAAAATCCCCAAACAGTCTGTATCATTCTCCTCAGAGTGGGTACAGAGTAGTTGCAACCCCAAACAAATCCCTAAAAAAGGTTGCTTGGTGTTCCGAATCACCTGGTCCAAATTTCGTTCCTTCAAGTAGGCCATTGCTGAACTCGCCTCTCCCTGACCAGGGAAAATCACCCGATCTGCAGCACTGATTTTTTCTAGATCATCCGTGAGTTCGGCCTCCACCCCTAGGCGCTCTAAGGCATAAAGGACAGATTGCACATTACCGGCATTGTACTTGATTAAAACTACTTTCATGGACTTATTTAAGGAAGAACCCATCTCTTGCAAGATGGGCTCCTCTCAATTCAATTAATTCTTATTTTCTGTAACCATCAGTTCCTCTAGAACGACTTCTATTTCAGGAAGAGAGGCAAACAACTGCTCGAAACTTTCAATGACCCAATACTTGTCTTGAAAGTGGTCTTTCCAATACGCGGTCATCATAATTTGACGCACATCGTAGGGAAAGTGACTCGGCTCAGAAGATAGTGCATAGCTGGTCTCTCCTGCCGAACTCAAAATACCAGCTCCATACACACGGAGCTCGCCATCTTCTCGGATCAATCCAAATTCGATGGTAAACCAGTAAATACGGCTGAGCAATTGGATCGCCCAGGGATTTTGGATATGCTTCAATGCCAGCGTACTTAACTTCTCCAAAAAGTCCACATAGGGCTGATTGATCAGTAAAGGAAGGTGGGCAAAAGCATCGTGAAACATGTCCGGCTCCTCCAAATATTCCAGTTGTTCCATTTTCCGAAGCCAGGTAGAGGAAGGAAAACGCTTGTTGCTTAGCAAGCCAAAAAACAAGTCATCGTCAATCAATCCCGGCACCACCTGAACTTGCCATCCTGTAGTCTGGCGGAGGATCTCGTTTAGTTCCTCAAAATTTGCAATGCGATCAGCGGTAAAGTTTACCAGTTTCATCCCTTCCAAATAGGCCTTGGAAGCCGCTTTGGGGAGCTGAAGGATTTGCCGCTCAAACAAGATTTTCCAAACTTGGAAATCCTCTTCGGTGTAGGCAGCATAGTCCTGACGCATATCTTTTAATCTCGGGTCCGAAAAGACCCATGCTTTGGGTTTTTCAATCATTTTATTTGGGTTTAATTCTTTGGGTAATCTAGGTACGCTACGCTAATCTAGAGTTGGTGCTACTTTGTTAAAGTGTATCTCGATCCATTGGTTTCAACTCAGAAAACCACCTGTCTGTTGCACAAACTCAAACTTATTTTTCTCCTACATTAACTTGTTCTCTTTATTAAAAAAGAAAGGAGCCAGGAGAACTTCTAGGTATTTTCAACTCATGAAATCTAAGTTAGGCATGAAAATTAGGAGCTGCAACTTTCAATTTTGTAGCTTCCTTCCCTTGCCTATTTCTTGGCTAATACTCCCTGGATAAAATTTTGGATATCCTGCTTTAAATCGGTCGAGTTGGCAATATGCTTGATAAAAGCCGAACCAATAATCGCTCCTTGACAGTATTGCGAGGCGAGTTGGAAGGTAGCCGCATCCGAAATTCCGAATCCTATCAACCGAGGATGAGTAAGATTCATCTTCGCCACACGCTCAAAGTACTCCTCCTGCTCCTTAGAAATCGCTGTCTTGGCCCCTGTAATCGCATGGGAGGATACCATATAGATAAAACCATTGGAGTTTTCATCCACCTCTCGAATTCGCTTCTCGGAGGTTTGAGGGGAAATCAAGAAACTGATAAATAAACCATATTCTTCAAAAAGCGCCTTGTACTCCTCCAAGTACTGACTCATGGGTAGGTCTGGAAGTATCAACCCATCAATCCCCACCTCCTTGCACTTTTTGCAAAACTCCTCTACACCAAACTGGATGATTGGATTGAGGTAGCCCATGAGGATTACAGGAACATGGATTTTGGAACGAAAGCCCAGCAGCTGGCTGAAAAGGATTTTGATGCTCATTCCATTTTCCAAGGCTCTGGTATTGCTTTCTTGAATAGTCGGCCCGTCGGCAATCGGATCAGAATAGGGAATTCCTAGTTCAATGATGTCCGCGCCAGCTGCCTGAATGGCTTCCATCACGGGTAGCGTATTCTCCAAGTTTGGAAAGCCTGCCGTCACATAGATAGAGAGCACGCGCTCTTTTTTGGTTTGAAATAAATAGTCTATTCGGTTCATAAGATCAATGCGTCTGTGAAAAGGGATGGGTATCGATTCTTCCGAGCACTAGCCCTCAATAATTTCCCCATTGGATGTAAGTTTCCAAATCCTTATCTCCCCTTCCGGAAAGGTTGATGACGATGAGGTCGTTTGGATTAAATGAGATTTGGTTTAGCGCATGGATTGCGTGGGCCGTTTCGATGGCAGGAATGATTCCTTCAGTACGGCTCAGCAGAATACCTGCCTTCATCGCATCCTCATCTTCTACACCTACAAACTCTGCCCGACCAACTGCATGCAGGTGCGCGTGAACCGGCCCAATTCCTGGGTAATCCAAGCCCGCAGAGATGGAGTGTGGCTCAATCACCTGTCCATCCTCAGTTTGCATGACCAAGGTCTTGGAACCATGCAAAATCCCTGGGGTACCCAATACTGAGGTAGCGGCAGACTTTCCAGAATGAATTCCCAAGCCTGCAGCCTCTGCTGCAATCAGCCTTACAGTAGGCTCGTTGTAGTAATGGTAAAATGCTCCTGCAGCATTGGATCCTCCACCGACACAAGCAATTACCAAATCCGGGTTTTCTCTACCCTCCTTGGCGAGCAACTGCCATTTGATCTCTTCAGAGATGACCGATTGAAAACGAGCAACCATCTCAGGATAGGGATGCGGACCCACCACCGAACCGATGATGTAATGTGTGCCCACTGGATCCGCGATCCAAGCCCGCATGGCCTCGTTGGTGGCATCTTTTAGGGTCTTCGAGCCCGATACAGCGGGAACCACTTTAGCTCCAAGGATACGCATGCGCTCCACATTGGGACGCTGCCGCTTGATGTCCAGTTCGCCCATGTAAATGGTGCAATCCATTCCCATCAACGCACACACAGTGGCAGTAGCCACTCCATGTTGCCCTGCACCGGTCTCGGCAATGATGCGCTTTTTACCCAGCTTCTTCGCTAGGATAATCTGCCCCACGGTATTGTTGACCTTATGTGCTCCTGTATGGCAGAGATCTTCGCGCTTGAGGTAAATCTTGGCACCAAAAGTTTCGGAAAGCCTACCTGCAAAATACAGGGGCGTGGGACGACCCACGAAATCCCTGAGCAGCTGTTGAAATTCTTCCTGGTAACTTGCACTGGCTACAATGGCCTCCCAGTTTTCCCGAAGCTCCTCCACATTTGGGTACAACATTTCGGGGATGTAAGCTCCCCCAAATTTTCCATAAAAGCCTTTTTCGTCAACTTGTATCATCTTCTTGCTAGTTTACGCACTGATTCACTTCAATAATTCTTGTTTAAATGCCTGCAAAGCAGTCAAATCTTTTAGCCCTGGAGCAAGTTCAAAGCCCGAGTTGAGATCCACTCCCAGCAACTGGGGGATGCGGTCTGACAGATCTCGGATTGCTTCCACATGGTCAGCAGTCAAACCACCACTAAGCATAAATCCCTTTTCAAAAGGATAGTCCTTCAGGAGCCCCCAATCGAATTGCTTTCCTGATCCACCCTTGCTCGCCGAAGCGGTATCAAATAGGAAGC
>JACCDO011880432.1_pt1 | contig 10183 bp, 4 predicted proteins | sample 7446101 | NCBI WGS metagenome assembly JACCDO01 (sample SAMN15323440, study PRJNA562643) | freshwater metagenome | isolation source: river surface water | place: USA:Blue River Watershed | collected 2017-08-16
AGCAAAAAGCGTCCTTTCGAGCCTTCCAACGATCCACAAGCTAGAGCTGAAAAGCAGCAGAAGCGAACCGCAATACAAGGTCAAGGCTTGCACTCTGGCAACAAGGTCAAGGGCACAGACCCGCATGCTGGGCGTCAAGCCCCCCAAGGATCGGCCTTTGGAGTTGCGAACACAGCGGCGGTCGCGTCCCGCGGAGACGGCACAGAATCAATGACTACCAGCGATAGTGTGACTAACCAACAGGTTGCATTGGAAGGAAACCTCGCTGCAGAAGCAGATATTGACTACAGCACGTTCAGTGGAGAGCGCGGTGCAGCTGCAGGCAAGATCGCTGCCAATAAGGGCAAGCCAGGTACCCGGAAACAGCGATTAGAGCGCATGCTTGAGACTGCTGATAACCGGCGTGCTCGATTGGAGCAGCTCCGTAACTCTGGAGCTGATGGCGCTGCGCGCCTGAAAGAGGAGTTGTGGAACGACGTGTTAGGTAGTGCTCAGGGTAGAGATGGTGTAGATGCAAATAAAGTCAAGAAGGCTCTCAAACGCCGTGAGAAGGATAAGCAAAAAAGCGCGAAGGAATGGAGTGCTCGTCTTAAGGCAGTGGAACAAGGAGAAAAGGCGAAAATTGAGAAACGAGAAGGGAATATTAAAGCACGCAAGAGCCAGACCAATGGTGTGGTCACGGAGGCAGATGTCAAAGCAGCGGCTAAAGTTGGGGGACGTAACAAGGAAAAAGCCTTGCAGGCGAATCGTGAGAGACGACCAGGATTTGAAGGCAAGGTTGGCGGAGGAGCTAAGGGACAAGGCCAATTTTTAAACAGCAAGGAAAAGAAGAAACAAATGAAAACGTCAAGTGAGTAGTGAACAGATGAAACTTATGTATATTTAACGAAGAAAAAATGTCTATCACAGTTACATATTAAAGCATTGAGCATCATCCATCCAGAAGTTAGAATGACTGTAATATTAAAATATTTTCTAACAGATCTAGACTAATTTTGCACTATGAACGTCATTTTATTAAATAAATTCTTCTTCACAATAATTTACATTCAACACATTGATAGTAGTTTGAGCAATCATTTTTAAAGCTATCAATAATGTCATAATTTTCAGAAAAAAATGTATCATCACTAGCAGCAGCAAATAAAAAAAACAGAATATTCGTTTGTAAAAAATTAAAAATTAACAATCGATTCGATAAACTTCCTCATTAATTGAGAGTTTTAAAAATATGTAGGTAGGCTATTGAAAATATTAAAATTTACCTGGGACTCCTCAAATATTTCAATACATTTGATTTATTTTTAGAAATGAATTAAATATTATTTTTTATAACGCTCGTGATTGGTCTTTTTTATTATTAAAATATTATACATTTTGTCTTTATTGGAAAATTATCAAAATCTTATTTAGAAGTAATTTAATTCTACGAATCTACAATTCTGCTTAATTCTTGTTATAATTTTATCACATGCTATATTTTTTAGAAAATATATTCCTCGAAATTAGTAATTTTATCATTGGAATAGACCAACTTTTGTAACAGCCAATTTATTGTATAGCTAGTTGATTATGTAAAGGTGTATTTTTGCTGCTCAAGGCCAAAATGTATATGTACATACATACGTATGTATTTACTAACTTTCCATCTGATGATTATTATTCATTGATTCATAACAAGTATATGAATATGTTGGTAGAATAAATAAACTTTTAAAAAAAAACTTGATTTGACATCTTCATACAATATCTATAAACATTTGAAAAGTTGTTATCTTCCTCCTTCTGCTTTTTGTTTTTTTCGCATTTCATCTTTACCAGCAGCAACATATTTTCTTTTCTTTTCTTCTTTATGTACATCAGCAAAACGTTCTTGTTCTTTTTCACGTTGTTTATCTTTTTTTGCTTTACGTTGTATATTTGCATCATGACGTTTTGCAACTTTTTCTTTACGAATAGTTTGCAAAATTTGTAAAGCAGCTCTTGATTTCTTTTCTTCTGGTTCTAATACAACTTGTCTACGTTGTATATAAGATTGACGATTAATTGTTTCTTGTTGTTTTGGTTTTGTTGCAAATGGTAAATTAGCTTGTAATTTATTTGGTATCACTAACTTTTTAAATTCTCTCTTTTTCCTTTCAATTGGTTTATAGATAGAATCTTTTTGAACAATTTGTGCAATTTGTTCTTCTTTTCGAATTTGTCCAACTGTACGTGCACCTTTCCAATCTGTATCTAATAATGATGTAACAGGATTATACCAATCTTTTACTGGTACAGGTACCCATAAACGACAGATCACAATATCACTTAATAAAGGTTTATCTTCAAAAGCTGCACGAAAACTACCAGGTTTACCATCTTTTAAAGGTCTTTTAATAGCACCACGTATACCACTTACTGTTTTTAATTTTGCACCAATAAATTTACTGACTTCTAAAGCAGAATTAAACATACCTTCAATAAATGCTGTATGTTTAAAAACTTTTTTAGGTGTTCCAACAAGTTTTAATTTTTTCACAATATTTGAAGCAGCTTGTGATTCTAATGTTGTTCCAGTTAATGAAATACGAAAATTAGCATTTGTTGATGAGGTATTTTGAAAGGCTAAAATACCTGTATTAGGAGGTACTAAAGGTCCATAAAAAGAACAAATACAATGCATATGTTCTGGGGTATATTTCAAAAACCTTTGACGATCATTAATATCTTCTATAGCATAAATGGGTAAACTTTGGAAACGTCTCCAACCAATGCTAAATATTAATGGATCATGGCTTTTTAAAACACGACGATGCCAACGATGTTTCTTCACACGAGCACGTATAAATCCCATGGCTAATTCATGTGGGAGTAATCCACCTAAAACAACAGGTAAATGGGGTCTAAAATTCATCAAAAATTCTTGAGGTACATCTTGCAATATAATACGTACATAAAGACCTTGACGAAACCCTTCCATTTGCAAACGAGCGCTCTCACCATCTGCTCCAAATTCGGCTTTATTACGTGCTCGTTGCTCTTCTGCTGCTTTATGCATTTGTTCAGCAAATTTCTGTTCTTCCATTTCTTCGGGAGTGAGTTTTTCTTGACCTGATTTGCGTCCTTTTTTGCCTTTCGTTCGCGGATCGGTTGTTGCACCTTCTTCACCTGCCTCTTCTCCGTCGCCTTCTTGTTCTTCATTGCGAGTGTCGCCATTGTCATACGCTTTATCAAAGCGAACGCGGGAAGCAGCTTTGTTAGACGCATTGAGTGCACGCAATTCAGCATCTATATTTCGATTTTGACGCTCTTGTTCTTCTTCGCTGTCAACCTCGCTATGGTCACTGTCGCTGTCACTGGTAGTACGTTGCTTTGGCTGTTTACCTTCCATAGACAATTGACCATTTTTATAAACATTTCCTGTTTGTAAGTCTTCAAAGTCGCCATATCCTCCACCATCTTCGTCATTTTCATCAACATCAGAATCTTCATCCTCTTGGCTTGTATTCTTCTCTTTCGTTTCTTTGCCTTTTAGTTTCGCCCAACCTTCTTTACTCGTGACAAAGCGCTGACGGAGAACTGTGTGCAATGTCGTTATGCGAAGTGAACGCTCTTTGGCTCCCACACTGACAACATCCCCTGTCCCAGCAGCGACATCTACATAACTTAAGGTCACAGCACTGATACGGCTGCTATCTAAGTTGTTTTGTCTAGCATAAGGATTGTCGTCATTGCGTTGGGAGCTTTTCAAAGTGAAGAACTCGTCGTCATCACTTTCATGCTGACTGTCATCTTCGTCGCTGCCACTACGTTGACCCTGTTGCATTGCATCGTTCCCACCTTGCATCATCCAGTTGCGTCCGTAGACGAGTTCCATGAGGTCCGCCCCAGTAGCAGAAGAGGTTTTGCGTTGCTGGTACGTTACTTCACTGCGGGCTTTCATATCTCGCTTCCATTTTGCAGCAGAAACATCCGCTTTATCATCTTCTTCTGGCTCTTCTTCTTCTTCGTCGTCTGGTTCCTCGTCGTTGGAGTCTTGGCTTTGGCGGTCCTCCTCGCTCAGTTCTTGATCTTCTTCCGGATCATCATACGTAGCTTCGCCATTTAAAGATGTTTTATCTTCCTCCTCCTCTTCATCCTCGTCATCAGAATCTCCTTCTTCATTTGAATCTCCTTCTTCATTTGAATCTCCTTCTTCATTAGAGTTTTCCTCATCGTTCGAGTCTCCTTCGTCATCATGTTTCCAAGGTGCATCCATGTCTTTGCTTTGTATTGGTGCGCTATCTGTGAACATGGATAAAGTAGCATTCTGTAGCTGCTCATCCACTGCAGTGCCATCCAAACCTGCCTTCTGCAAACCTTTCAACAGTCCAGCGGGCCCTGCAAGCAACTGACTATGCTTGGGATCGATTTGCATCTCGTCGGTTTCACCATCGTTCCCATGTCCTATTTGCAAGAATTGTTTGTCAGTATAATAAATGTTTTTAATATCAATGAACAAGCCACTGCGGTCCATTGTGAGACGTCCTACATTTGCCATAGGTGCATATAACAGATTTTCTTTGACTTTCAATGTGTTACGTTCAGTTTGGCCTGGCATAGGGCAGGGGTCTTGCAAGGCCACAATGCTCGAAATAGCAAAATCTCCTGCACCAATTAAATGCATCATTGTGCTTTGTTTTAAATGAGTACCACGCAAATAACCATAGACAGCGACTTGGCGCTTGTCAGGGTAAGGCATACCACCATCTGGGGCAGGCGTGGCATCCTCTACTCGGTCGATGAGGGCGTAAGGATGCGTGTTGCGCCAAATTAAAGGTCTAAACTTCACCCGACCAACATAAAGACTCAAGCGCTTCACCTCATGCTTCATATATTTGCCGTTCACCATACCGGACATGTCGAACAATTTCGCTCCTTTATAGATCTCCGTCCAAAATCTATGTTTAAGCATCTTTTTGGTGTGTTGAAGAGCCTTGTTCGCTTTGAATTTGTCGAGATGTGTCAGCACACCAACAACCTTAGGAAAACCATGCAGTTGAAGTTGGTTGAGAAATTCGAATGTTTCCATTTCAAAGCCGTACGAGCCGTCGATCAAAAGCAACACGAGATCTGCAACTTTTGCGCAGTCAGTCATACTACAAATATCATTCGGAGTTTCAAAAAATGTGACTCGTCGGCGTTTGCTCACTACTACAGTGATAGGACCTTTGGTATCGGCAATGTTTTGACCCGTATAAATCTTGACGAGGGAACGGATCAGCGTTGTTTTACCTGTGGCAAAGGAGAGTAGTATGATGTAATCATGTAAAACAAAGCGGAAGATCGTTAGCAAACGATTTAGTTAGAGTAGTAACTAGAGTGCGGGGTCAACAGCAAGCAATGCAGAGCGCTATCAATATTAGTCAAGTAGGGGATGCGGCTTGATACCTACCTACTCCTGCAGGCCCCATGACGCATACTAATACGGGAGGAGGTAAATCTTCAGTGCGGTTCTTAAGAGGCACAAACTCCTTTTGTTGGCTTCGATCCAAATTACGTTGCTGCACACGTTTTGTGCGCACAATATTACTGACCGAGAAAGCTCTGGGGTTGTGGCGATCAGTAGACAGCCCTCGTTTCTTCTTGTCATGAGCTTTCTTCTTGTCGGCTTTGGCACCACTCTTCGGTGCACGATGCTTTTTAATGCCCTTCGTTAAGTCCTCCATCTTGCCAATTGGTATTGAAGAGCACTACGTGAGGTTGACACTGCAGCGATCTAAATCTGAAAGATGCTTGGTCAATGATCCTACGATATAGACTTATATCGTTAATGAAAAGCGTTATCGAGCACGAAAATTATGCGTTTAATACTATTTACCGAACAAATGTCTTTAACGCAATCACTTTTATTCCCAAAGTCCTAAAAAGTCTTTAAAGTGGACACGCAAAAGTTGAAGAATGTTTCAGAATTTTTCCGAAGTCAATCAACCTCTTCATAGAACGCCTTTTGGCGGTTTCTAAAATACCATTATGGAAGATATTGATTCATCATCAAGATTTCACGGCGAAGTCGACAGTGATGGCGTTGTGAAGCTCGAGAAGGTTTGTCAGCACGAAGTCACTGCAGACAACAATAACAAGAATCAACAGGGGACTTTAGATAATGATTCTTTGACTGATTCGATAGAGAAATCACCAGAAAGAAGTGAACTAGATACACGCAATAGTATCGGATCAGTCCCAGCGTTATTAATGAAGTCGATACCAGGTGACGAAGACCTAAGCTTAGCCGATGAGCTTATTGCCAGAGAATTGTCGTACTTTGAGTTACAGAGATGCACAGTTAAAGCGTCATTTAATACTGTTAACTCTATATCTAATAGTATAGCCACTGCCTCCATGTCTCTTCCAGTGAATCCAGCTTCAGCAGGTGCTCGGCACAATCAATATGTTTTAAGTAGCAAAATAAACTGGGGACAAGAACCAAACTTAAGCGGAAATAGGGTAAGTCCCGGACGGAGAACTGTTGAGCATGGTTCTGCTCTGCCCAGTAATCAAGATCAAACATCCGAAGTGGAAGAGTCGATAAGAAACCCTGCATCCGTCACAAGTGAGTCACAAACCTCGGACAGCCGACCTCTTTCGCGCCCTTTGACAAGAGCCGAGTTCATCAGCGCAGTTGTAGAAGAGATAGATAGCATGGCTGATGAAGCTGGAGCCGATTCGTTGCATGAAGCTCAACCTGATTTCCAAGAAAGTGATGATCAGCAGGAACAATTACCCTTGCAGCTGGAACAAGAAGAGTTAGATTGGTTGGAAGGACATGGCAAAAAAGTGCGCATGGTCCCTAGCGCCAGTGCTAGCAGCAGTACTAGTCGCGTAGTCACACCACACGCGATTGCAGCGACTCCCTCTGAAGCGTCAGCACCTGTGGACGACGTGCTACCCACGGACGAGCCTGCCGACGAGCTTATCACAGACGAAATACAATCTCCGTCTCCGACACGTCCTATGTCCACTGGGCATGTAGGCGCGGGTTCTAGAGCTGCTTTGATTCCCACTTCACCTGCCTCACTTTCTTTTGTGCATCTGCGTGCTGAGTTCAGTGATCGGCTGGACGACACAGAGGCGACGGCAGAACAGTTGTCTCGCCCCAGATCAAGGCCTATCGTAAGCCGCGGCGGCGGCATAATTGAGAGCATCAGTCTGCTAGACCCATCGGCAGATGAGGTGCTTAATATACAAGGTGGGCAGATTCGTCCATCTGCATCGCTTACGAACGTTGCAATGTCGCCCAATCCTGGCCGGAATTCTGGTAGTGTGCATCGTCTGCCTACCGTGCAGGTCTACGAACCTGGTTTGCGTGGCTCCCAGCTGCTGAGCTCCCACAAGCCGATGCCCACTCTGCACCATGGGACAGGTCCGAAGAGCAAGAGTGGGGCCGGGCATGCCTTGCCGCCGCACATCGCTGCACTGATGCGGGCTCACGGAGGTGTGGGGCCGGGCCTCAGGTATCCCACCCCCGTCAGCGCGGGTGCAGTAACTGGTTATGAAGTGAACGCAAACATAGCAGGTCAAGTGAGCGCAGAGCTGCAGGAAGATGCTAGCCATCACAGTGGCAGCATCGCTAGCTTTGCGGACAAATCCGGCACCCTCAAGGCCAGTCATAGCAGTCGCTCGGTGATCAGCGAAGCATCAGGGGTGCTGACGAGCACCAGTCAAACCAGCAGGTCGCTGTCTCTGGACATCAAGCTGAGCATTGGAGGCCATGTAGCTGGAATAAAACCCAACGTATTAAAGATGGAGAATGGTGTTAAACGTTCTGAAGGGGGCAGCGCAGACAACAGCGTCAACACCCCGAAATTCGACTTAGATGGAGAAGGTGTGCAGCTGTCGGATCGGTCTTCCATCGCGTCTATCGTGTCACAAAATAGCGCTAATACTGCGAGCAACCCACTGGCCCGGCTAACTTTGCAAGACCCCTCTAGAGCATCGCGTGCATCCTCTTCAACCAAGATGCACATTGTCAATGATTTCGCCAAGCAAAATGTGAACGCGCTCTACGACATATCACAGCAAGAAGCTCTTGCTATGTTTTATCTGAATGAAAGCGCCTCTCAGAGCACTAATGAAGGACTATCGGAGGAAGAACAAGAGCCAGAAGAGGAGCTCATGACATACAGGGTAAGTGCCTGGGCTGACTTCTTGGCCGTTGCGTAAAATATTTGCATGTTTGTTTTGTATGATTCTGTTTCTGTACTCTGCTTGATTATTTCTCACTCATTGTCACTTTAACGCCTTTTATACTATAGGTGCATCGCCGTATCATGGGCTGGAAGCTTACTTCCCAGAAGAAGCGCAGCCGTATCATCCGCGTGCTGGATCAACTGTCTGCGCAGCCGACGCATCTGACCCCGTTGCAGCAGAAGTCGCTCGAGCATTTGCCGAGTAGACAGGCTGATGCTGTGTATAGACATTCGAATCGTATGATATCTGCACGCGAGAGGACACCGAAAGGTGTATTCCAGCGAATTCAGCGGGACAAGGCGATACAAGAGGGTCACCTGCCGCGGGGTGCTGGTAAAGGTAATGCGGTCCCAAATCGACTCTTGCAAAAGCTCGATAGGGAAGGAATTCATCGTGACATTATGAACGGAATCCAATCATCATCCGGTTTTGAGTCATATATTGAGGCAGTTCGAGCGAAGAGCAGAGGGAGTAGTCGCGGCGGCTTGCTGAGTCAAGGTGCGGCGGGCTTCCACTTGGATCCCGACCGTGTGCCCCAGCTAGGAGGTGCAGGCAGCAGCGTGTTTTCAAGCGCTAATCTTCCATCTGTATATAATCAAAGATCAGGAGTAAGCACTCCCGGCGGATTAGCAGCAGCGACCACTGAGGCGCGGGAGGCACTGACCCCCGCCGCTGTCAGCACTCCCACTTCACCTCCTTGCCCAACGGTAGACCCAAGGTTATCTCCTACCACGATAAGAGAGATACAAGAGAATGTCGAAGCACCGCAGGTTGGTGGTATTCCTCCTAGCGAAGATGGAGAATACACGAGTTTGGCACTTTCCCAGTTAGGTCCGGCGAATGATTGGTCTTATGAAAAATACGAACGTCCAATTGACCCACAGAAATGGAAAGATTTTAAAGGCCTTAAAGAAGAAATTGCTCAAGAGCAAGCTCAAGAGCAAGCAATCGCACAGGCAAGAGAGCGCGCGCTGGAGCAAGAAGGAGATTTGGAAGATGATGAAAAACGCAAGGGCGGCAGCAAGAGCAACACAAGCAAAAAGGTGGGGGGTAAACCCAAGGCCAGGCCAGGCCAGTAAACACATGCTAAGTACTATAACATACAAAAAGTTTTGTTCAACATGTATTCAATACTATAAATAATATAGAAATTACAGAAAAAACAAACAATATGCATTCATGTTCAACCTATAGGTCCATTGCCTTAAGCACCAGGTTTTTTTACATTTTTCCGAACCGCATTGCCCCGTTTATAAGTCACTTAGTGGCAATAGAGATTGCCTTATTAGTCCATGTCTAAGATCCCGAACACGAAGTTTGTCTGACTGTCGTTTTTCGCCAAATGGTAGGAGTTCTTTTCATTGTTTTGCGTGTTCGCTGCAACCTGAGCAACTGAAGAACTTGATTGTATATCATGGCTGCCTCTTCGGCTGAGGGACATGTGGGAGTCCATGGGTTCCATCTCGGCATCGTCGAGCGGTAGCCCCACAGCAGTGCTCGTTGCTGTATGTTCCATCGCCGGGCTGCCAAACAAGCGAAATGGCAGCCACCGATTTTCAGCTTCAGCAGCAGGTGCAGTGGGATGAATGGTCGCATTAGTATTTGAAGAAGATAGAGTCGACGATCCTGTACGCTGTCTTGGTGCTGCACGCATATCTCCTGCCAGCAGTCCGCGATGGAGCAGGTGTGCCATTTGGCGCTGTTCGATTTCCCGCGATAAGTTCACAGATACTGCGACATCGCGTAACATGCGCGCTGTTCTATTGCTATTGCTGCGACGACGATGAGGTGATCGCTCATTAGCTGCGCTATTATTTGTAGCTGTGACGTTTGAGTGGTGGCGGATGGGAGAAGCTTGCGATTGACCACCGCTGCCGCTCCTCACTCGTTCCGTCGTGGTATTGTTCGCATCATCGACGACAAACACAGCCTGCCCTTCCCGCGGCGCATACGCATGAATCAGACCACTTTC
>JACCDO012152868.1_pt1 | contig 10182 bp, 10 predicted proteins | sample 7446101 | NCBI WGS metagenome assembly JACCDO01 (sample SAMN15323440, study PRJNA562643) | freshwater metagenome | isolation source: river surface water | place: USA:Blue River Watershed | collected 2017-08-16
CCCGTTGTTGTTACAGGCGCACCTGTAGTTGTTTCTAATGGAATATAAAACGGTCTTCCCGTTGTTGTTACAGGCGCACCTGTAGTTGTTTCTAATGGAATATAAAATGGCGTACTAGTTGTTGTTACACTAGATGGCGCACCAGTAGTTGTTGGTGCTGCAGTTGTAGTAGTAGGTGGTGGTAATGGTGCTCCAGGTTCACTTGGTTCAAAACCATATCCAATAGATGTAGTCTCAGATGGAACATTAATTTTTGGACCAGTAGTTACAACAGTTACATTTGGAGTAGTAGATGGAATTGGTGGTATTGGAAGTTCTGGTGGATATTTTACAGTTGAACTTGTTGTAATTCTTTTAACTGGTTTGCATTCTTTTGAATATTCTTTGTATTTAAAAAATAATATTATTAAAATTATAAATAAAATTAATAAAATAATATCACAATCATTCATTTTATATATATAAATATAGAAATAAAAAAATAATCTGAAGAATAATTAATTTAAATAATATTTAATAAATAGATTAAATTTCTTATCACAATTTGCAGTGCTATATATTTTTGATTTAACATAATCCCAATTAATTTTTTTAAAAACAAGTGCGTCTGTATTAATAATAGGATAACATACAGTGTTTGCTAGACTGGGACATAAAACAGAAAATGTAATCCAACTAATAATACATCCAGTTTCTTTAGTAAGTAAATAATATTTTTTAATATTATAACGCCACAAATCAAAGAAAAATTTGGAAAATGCAGGATGATGAAATACAAAAGTATATTTAATAATAATTTCACACAAATCAAAGTTTAATTGTGCTTTTTTAATAATATCATTCTCATTGTTAATAGTTTCATTATAAATCTTATAAATATTTAAATATAATTTAGCAATAACGCTAACTACTTCTTCTGTGTATGAATTATTATTATTTGCTAAATAATCCATTATATCTGGACGACTAATCAAAATATCTAATGAATATATAGATTCAGTTAAAGTCAAATTAGGAAGATTAAAATATTCAATTGATTTATTAGGAACATTATCACAAATACTATGAAACCTATCAACTAAGTCTTTTAATTTATCAATTGTATCAGAATTATCATTAATCATAAAATCTTTATATTCAACGAAAGTGATATTATTAACTAATTCGTTTGTAACATTATTTTTACTAAAAAAGTAATTAATAATATTATTAATCCGCTCTTCTGCTGGTTTTAATATTAAATTTGTAAGATAGTCCATTTATTATATTAATTCTTATTGTTAATAATATAATATAATATCAATTTTTCTAAAATTAAAATTGATATAAATATAATATCATAATCTAATATTAATATAATGATTAAAATAAGATATTTTTCTGATTTACATTTAGAATTTCGTCGTTCTTATGAAATTGATAATTTGATTTGTAATATTCCATCTGGATTAGAGGAAATATGTGTATTGGCTGGAGATATTGGAAATCCATATCACGAAAATTATGATATATTTATGAATTTTATAAGTGAAAATTTTAAAAAATCTTTTGTAATAGCAGGTAATCATGAATATTATAATAAAAAAACAATAGAAGAAACTAATAATTTTTTAAGTAAATATTTCGAACAGTTTGATAATATCACTTTTTTAAATAATAGTTATGAATATTATAATGTAGACGATTATAAATACTGTTTTATTGGAACTACATTATGGAGTAAAATAACGAATCCTCATGTTTCTATAAATGATACTCGATATATACAAAATTTAGATTATATTAAATATAATCAATTACATTCAATAAGTAAGGAATTTTTAGAACATGCAATAAATAATAATAATAATTGTATTATTATAACTCATCACGGACCTTCTGAATCTTTAATTGATATTAAATATAAAACAACTAATAGTTTACCATATAACCAATGGTTTTATAGTAATATGGATTATTTATTTGATAAAGAAAAAATAAAATGTTGGTTCTATGGTCACACACATACCCCATCAAATAATATAATAAATGGAATACCATTTTTATGTAATCCAATTGGTTATCCAAATGAAAATATTAATATTGATTTAAGTAAAAATATTGATATGGAGGTGGATTAAAATATCAAGATATTTTTTCTATCTACCCATATTAACTTTTTAGACTTTTGGTCATAAATATTGATATAAATAATTATTAATTAATAATATTAATTAATAATGGCTGCTAAAATAGTCCCCCACATTACTAGTAACATGATCGCTTTTAATAAGGTTCCGATTGTTAGTTATGGATTCTTACCTACATTAGCAAAGCATTTATGGCGTGTTCCTAAATTAATTTGCTCGCATGAAGATTATATTAAATCGCAAAATAAAACAGTTTGTTTTGATTTCTCAGAAAATACTAATTTTATTACAGCAAATGCTAGTTTTAAAACAGATATGACTGTAGGTTGTAATTATAATAATTCAATTATGAGGTTAGTTGGTAATAATAATAATACTAAATTTAATATTGTAGAATATTGTAATTATATTAATAAAGAATATATTTATATAGATTATGCATTAACAGTATCAATTAAAAATGATATATATACAGTTAATCATAATTTTAAATATACTAATCGAGATGATTATATTTTAAATAATTTTCATTTGTTTCTCCCAGGTAAAATTCAAAATATTCTATCTGATACAAACAATATCTTAGAAGAACATGCTCGCGAATTAGGAGTTGTTAACAAATAATTTATCTAATTCTGGTAAAATATTTTCATCATATTTTAAATTAGTTAAATTAATTTTTGATATTTCTATTATATTAATATTAAGCATTTCATCATTATTTATTGTAAAAGAAGGTCTTCTTAAACAATAACTAATATTATAATTATTATTATATATATCATCAATATTAGTTATTAATAGATTCAAATAAGGTTTATTATAATTAACAAATTTAACCTTTATTTTAATAGTATTCATTCTAGATTCTAATTCTTCTGCTATCCATTGGAAAGTTCTTAATTTATTTTCTTTGAATTGAATATTTCTAAAATATTTATTTCTTTGAGTTAAATGTTCAGCCATTTTATTTAATTGATTTTCATTAAATGGACTTTGTTTATTTAAATATTGAGATTTCAATAAAAAATGAACAATACAATCAGATGCTCTTCTTAAGGGTGATGTCGCATGTGTATAATGTTCCATATTTAATAAATCATGTGGTAAATTTAAATTTGTATATTTTGCAGAATCTCCATTTTTAATTATATCAAATAAATCTGTATGTTTTGTATTAATTGACCTTAAAAATATATTATGAGAATCCAATCCTTTTGCGAAAATATTATTTGCATGAATTGCAAATTCACCAATCATTGATTTCATAACTCTAATTTGTTTTGTATCTGGTTTCATTATAACACAATCTTTTATTATTGGTATTGTAAAAAATAAATCGCTAAACATAAATTCACTATTAACTTTTTTTCTTGCAATCCAAAAATCTTGTGCTATTTTAACTCCTAACATTAATGTTATATCATTAAATATATTTTGTGATGCTTCTTCATATGTAAATTTTTTATGGTTTTTTGGATTAATTTTAGAAAATATAATTTTACTATCTATTATTTTAAACATTTTAGTTTCATTAAAAATAGGTTCTAATATAGTATGAACTGTAATTGCATTATTCGCATTTGTTAATGAACATTTTTCAACAATTTCATCTGGAAATAAATGTATTGGTTTTGTCATATGTGGAGGTAAATTTAAATACATAGTTTGACCACGTTCTAAAATATATTTAAATAAATCACTATCTGGTGAAAAATATGAAGTTGGATCTGCAATATGAATATAAAGATGAATATAATTATTCATTGTAATTATACTAAATGCATCATCTGCATCTGTGCATCCAGGTGGGTCGATACTATAGATCTCTAAATGTGTTAGATCAACTCTCTCTATATTACCATATATAGGATCAAAATCAAAACTAGTCTGGTCGAATCTTGGTATATTAATATCATCTTTAAATATAGAATATATTTTTTCATTCCATTTATCAGTAAGCATTAATATTATTATTAATATTATAAAAATTGAAAAATAAACTAATAATGTAAGTTAATAATTATTGAAAATGTTGTCATCGTTATTGAAAACTGATAATATAAGCTCAAATGAAATGATTCTATTATTTGGATTTTTTATTATTCAAAATAATAATTTTATTTTGAATATTATTGGTTATATTATTATTGGTTTTATATCATATATTGAAATTAAAAAACGCCATATGGAAAAAAAAACACTATATATTAATTCTATTTTATATATTGCAAATAAAAAAGACTATTCTATTTATAATAATATTGTTGAATGTATTAATAATAAAGAATATCAAAGAATTGACATTATGAAAGCTTATAAAGATCTACTTGAAAAAGTAAATACTATTGAATATGATTTAGATAAACAAAATAATTGTTTAGACTTATTTTGTATATTAGCTTTTTTAGATAATGTATTTTATTCTAATAAAAAAATCACAAAATGTTTTATTGAAAATGGACAAGATATCATAGATATATATGCTAGATTAGTCAATATTTTTCATAATATATCTATATCAACAAAATATCATGATATGTGTTTAATTAAAGAATTAGATGAATTACATTCAAAATATAATTATAATAATTATTTGAAACCCAAAATAACCGAATTTTGTTACATAAATAAAATATATCAATTGTATTAATGATATATATTATAGTTGGTGCAGGAGGATTTGGACTTTTTACAGCACTTAATTTAAGAAAACTTGATAAAAATGCAACTATTAAAATTATTGATAAAGATAAAAGTAATTCATCAACAGTTAATGGAGGAAATGGTATAATTTCAATTACTCCTAAACCTAGTAGTTTATTTAATTTTATAAGTAGTCAAAAATATAAAACACCGTTATATATTAATAAAATTAATAACTTATACTGGTATATTATTTATGCTATTAATAATTTATTTAATGATAATAAAAAGAAAATAATAGAATTAACAGGAGAAGATAATGAATATCATGAATATAATTATTGGGATAAAATATACAAATTATGTGAAGAAAATAATATAGAAATTATTGAAGATAATATTAAAGATTATGATAATAAAACATTATATGGAAATAATAATTATAATTATGATAAATTAATATTAGCAACAGGTGCAGATTTATCATTAATTAAAAATAAATGTTATAAGTCATATATTAATATATTTTCAGGAGTAGCAACAATTGTTAGAGTTAAAAATATACCTAATAAATTTTATTTTAGTAATGATATTTTTATAACTCCCTATAAAGAAGATACAATTAAAGTAACTTGTTTACTTCAATTTGGAGATGATTTAAATATAAACAAAGAAAAAATATATGAATACATTAAATCAAATGCTGAAATAAATAAATTAGGTTTTATTGAAATTATTAATTATTGGGAAGGTTCTAGAGCTATGAGTTATGATACTATACCTTTTTATACTAAATTACCAAGTAATAATGATAATGTTTATTGGTTCTCAGGTGGTAGTTATTTAGGTGCACATACTTGTGAATTATTTAGTGAAAAATTAGCTGACTATATTATTAATGGAAAAACAGATAACTATTACACATTGAAAAGATTAATACAAATAAAAAAAACTTATACAGTTTATTTTATTATAATTATAATATTAATATTAATATTTATGCTGTTTTAGCTGGTTTAACAATATTAACATAGAATAAGTAAGCGCAGTAAGCAGCTAATAATTGAGCAGCAACATATAAGATAGCATCGTTAGTAGGTAATGTGCCATCTACTACTTTCATGAATGTAACACCTGGATTGAAGTGACCACCGCTGATGGCACCACCAAAGTAGATAGCGGCTAAGAGAGCAACAACAATAGGGATTGGTTGGCCAACACCTAAGATAACACTGAAGAAGAGGAATGTGCCGATAAATTCAACGGCATATTTTGGCATATTAGCGTCCATATATATATAGTAGTATAGATTTTATTTTATAAATTTTTATATATTTTTATAAAAATTGATTTAAATTTAAACTATAATTTATGTATTTATATTAAATGGAAACTGAATTCAATAAAATGCTTGATATAGTTTATAACAATATTGAAAATAAAACTAAATGTTTTAATTCACAAAAATTAGTAGTTCCGAATCCTGTATTAGAATATAGCACTACTAACACTTATTGGAAAAATGTAAAAAAAATTTTAATGGCCATTAATAGAACGCCAGAACATTTTATAGATTTTATTAACATTGAAATGAAAACAGGAGAATGGCTTTCTAGTTCTAAATCAGATGGAATTGTAATGATAGGTAAATTTAAAATGGATAAAATAATGCATGTATTACAATCCTATATTAAAAAATATGTAATTTGTAATATTTGTAATTCGTCCAACACTATTCTTGAAAGAAACAAAGATTTACGTTCATACATGATAAATTGTAATAAATGTAATTCCAAATATGTAGTATAAAATATGGAAAATACTTTAGATAATTTAATGGAACTTCACAATTTGAAATATTATTAGAAATAATAAATGATATTTCAAATTGTGAAGATGATAAACTTTATATGGTTCAAATAAAACAATAAGATTATTGATTTTAAATAATATAGACAAAATAATAAAAAATTTATTTAAAATAGTATGTAGAAGAAGTAAATTATTTAAATTGCAAGAATATTTTAGATATAATTCTAAATATGCCTAAAAATACAAATAGAATATCCATTTTTAGAACTAATAGATTATTTAAGTAAAATAAAACAAAATTTAGCAACAGATGTTGCTTATAAAATAGTAAATAAATATAATGTTAGAAAAATTAAACAATTACTTGGTAATGAAGATGCACTAACTGGCTCATTAAATCTTATATAATATATATGGAAAACTATTATGCAAAATATTTGAAATATAAAAATAAATATTTATATTTAAAACAATTAACAGGTGGTGGTCTTTGTTCATCATCATTAATGATTTCAAAAAATCAATCAGCTGAATGCACTAGTGAATATATGAAAACATTAGATGGTATTATTACTAAAATTTTAGCTAATTCATTAACACCTATTGCAAAAGGAGGCACTGGAACTATTTATATGGATACAATTGAAGGCGTTCAATATGTTGTAAAAAAAGTAATGATTGCAAATGGTGATAAAGAAGTTGCTAGATATAAACAATTCTCATCTAAAATTAATACTTGTAAAAGTTTAGATATGCTTGCTGATAAAAATATTGATAAAGATAAATATATATTATATTTATTTGGTGGTGAGTCATATACAAAATGGTTAAGTAAAAATGTAGGTGTTGATGTAATACCTATATTATTACAAATAGTTGAACAAATGAAATGTTTAGATACAAATAATACAATTCATTTAGATATAAAATCTGATAATGTTGTTATTGCAAAATTTAATACTGGAGAATGTAAAGATTGTTTCACTGTATGTGGTGGGTATGAAGTAAAACCTGGAGAAAATTATTTAGCTAGATTAATTGATTTAACTTCTTTATATGATAAAACTAAAATTTCAGGAGCATTACCATTAGAAGAGCAAGCATTATTATTAACATTATTTACAGAGTATGTTAATGACTTACCTGATTCTAAAATAAGAAGATTTGCAGCTGATACTAATATAAAATTAAGTTCAGTTATATTATCTGGTTTTGCAAATTTATTTACAGTATCTGTTTTAAATAATTCACCAGATACTGTTAATTTAAATACTAATATTACAGATTTTGGTTTAAAAATTATTAATAAATTATCTGAAGAATTTCCAGGAACATATAAAAAATTAGGTTCAATTGGTTATCCACAAGAAATGAAATGTAAGGCTGTATTCACTTTTATAACATTATGTTTATGGTCATCTCCTGGTTCTGTAAAATTAGAATTATTAAATGGTGTTGCATTAAAAGATAAACTTACATTACCAGATTTGACTAAAAATATTAATGATATATTACCAATTTTTAGATTTTTATTTGCTACATTTTTAAAAACAACATATCCATCTGTTGTAAATTCTGATGCAAAAGCATGTCATATAGTTCATATATTAGGAAGATGTTGTCATTTTGATCCAAGTCAAAGATATAATTATGGAGAGTTAGCTGAAGAATTATATAGATTTGGAACATCATATACTGGTTTTAAAGTAAAATGCACTGGCGTTGTATCTGACAAATTATTTGATGCTACGAAAAATACTTATCTTGTAAAACCAGCAGATTTAAAATAAATGAACACTATACAGTACCTAAATATTATCTCTTTTTTTTAATATTGATAATATTTATTTTATTAAAAAAATTGATGTTTAATTATTATATAAAGATTTCTAGATTATAACAATAAAGAATGTCATTTAAATCAAAATTTTACAATGAAGATGTAAAAAATATAAAAGAAGTTAGTTTTGGAATATATACAAATGATATGGTTAAAAAATATTCTGCTGTTAGAAGTGACCCATTTGGTATAAATGTTCCAGATTCTTATGATAATTATGAACCAAAAAAAGGCGGTTTAGTTGATTTACGTTTAGGTTCATGTGATATTTATTTGAATTGTACAACATGTGGGCAAAATTCTATGGACTGTGAAGGTCATTTTGGTCATACAGAATTAGCTGATCATGTATTTCATTATGGTTTCTTAAACCATTTAATTACCTTATTAAAATGTATTTGTCATAAATGTTCTAATGTTTTAATTGAACGGACTGAGGAAAACTTAAAACGTTTTCAAAATAAATCCGGTAAATATCGTTACAAAGAATTAAAAGATATGATTAAGAATATTAATTTTTGCTATGTTTGTGGCACGCCAGTGCCGAAGATTAAAAAAGAAATTAAGGAAACAAATGCTTCTATTCGAATTATCTTAGAAAAAGAAGTAGGTCAATCAAATGTTGATGAAGGTGGTATGGTAGTAGAAGGTTCGAAAATTATCCGTGACTACTTAACTCCTCGTCAATGTTATAATATTTTTCGCAATGTTTCTGATATGGATGCTTATTTATTAGGCTTCAATGTTAGTGATTCGCGTCCAGAAGATTTAATTTTGACACGTTTCCCTATTCCTCCAGTTATTATTCGTCCTACAGCTAAAATTGATTTTATGGCTTCATCAACTCATGAAGATTCATTAACTTTAAAAATTGCTGATATTATTAATTTCAATAGTAAAGTTAGAAATGATATGAATAAAGATTCAACATCATTAAATGATTCATTAACATTTTTACAAATTCATGTAGCTACTTATTTTGACAATGATTCTGCTGCATTACCCAAATCTGAATTTAAAACAGGTGGGCGTCCTACTAATTCTATTTCTGACCGTATTAAAGGTAAAGAAGGTCGTTTCCGTTTAAACATTATGGGTAAGCGTGTAGATTTTTCAGCACGTTCAGTTATTACTAGTGATCCTTATATTGATATTGATATGGTTGGTATTCCTCTACGGGTTGCCAAAGATTTAACTATTCCAGAAGAAGTAACACCAAATAATATTAAACATCTTACGATGCTTGTTATGAATGGTCGTGATAATTATCCAGGTGCAAATTATGTTTATAAACAAACAATGGTTAATGGTAAACCAATTAGCCAACGTATTGACTTGCGCTATCGCAAAGCAAATATTAAATTAAATTATGGTGATATTGTTGAACGTCATGCAGTTAATGATGATTATGTGCTGTTCAATCGGCAACCAACTCTGCATAAACCATCTATGATGGGTCACCGTATTCATGTATTAGAACGTGATGATAGTAATACTTTTCGTATGAATGTTAGTGTATGTAAACCGTATAACGCCGATTAAACTCTCCACAGAGTCGGCAACAGGAGGCTGCTTGTAAGGTTGGTCTAAACACTTTATGAAGAAAACAGTGTAAGAACATCCTGGTAACAGTATATAACCACCTAGTGCATTTTAGTTGATTCATTTCAATTATAGTGTGCAACATTACCAAATTGCGGGAAACCCGTAAAGCCCATTCTACCAAGTTAGCGTAGTAATACAGCTAATGGCTCA
>JACCDO012037042.1_pt1 | contig 10181 bp, 10 predicted proteins | sample 7446101 | NCBI WGS metagenome assembly JACCDO01 (sample SAMN15323440, study PRJNA562643) | freshwater metagenome | isolation source: river surface water | place: USA:Blue River Watershed | collected 2017-08-16
TAAAATTATATATTTTTGTTATATTTTTATCATCATATAATACTTCATAATAAATTTCATTTTCATTAATAAATGTATAATTCATACTAAAATTTATATTATTTTCTTTACAATAAAAAAATATTCCTATATCAAAAGCATTACCTAATTCATCTATATTATTTTTATCATACCATATCATATTACATTCCGAATTTTTAAATGTATTTAAAATATTTTCTAAATCAACATCATTTTTAGTCAAAAATATTTTTTTATCTTCATCATCTAATTCTTCCTCCATTTCATTTATAATATTATTGTTTTTTATATAATTTATAAATTCTTGTGTACAAATATAATTATTATATTTATTTGATAACTTTTGATATTGCAATTTATGCATTATCATTTCATTTTTTAGATTATAATCTAATTTTTCTATTTCCATTTTTATTTTATAATAATAAATTATTCTTTTTTTTTAAGTATAATTAAAAAAAAAAATATTATTTTTAATTAAAAAAAACAATATTAACGACTATCAGTGATATTAATCCATTTGTCAATAGTATTCCAAAAATGATTATATTTTTCATGTTTTTTCATTTCTGGATACTTTGTTTCAACAGTTTCATCTCCTGACATCATTACCAAAATTTGTTCCATAATATTAAGCTCTTCATTATTTCCATATTTTCCTAAAGCTTTTCCAACTTCTTCATAATAATTAAAATTAAATTCCGAGTCTTTAGATGAAAGGTCTTCTTTGTCACAAACCCAAATATAATCATAGAATGTTAAATTATCATTATTATGATATTTTTGAATAGCCTTTTTTTGATCAATACTTAAATTAGGATCAAATTCATCAAACATACCTCCTGGATTAATACGTTTTCCCATACCTCCACTACGTTTACGTTCACTTGGTGAATACATTTTAAATTTTACTTTGTTAATTGATTTAATTATTTAATTGGTAAAAATTAAAAAAATTTATTTTCATTTTTTATAAATATACGTTATTATAATTTTTATGAATATTTATTAATTTTCAAGTGATTTAATTTTTTTTGAATAATTTTTACAACATTGTAGATTGTATAATTTTTCTATACAATTTCTTTGAAAATTAATATTATTAAATATGATTTTTTTGATTTTTTTATCTTCAATAATTGATTTTTTCAAAAAACCATAGGAATATAACATTCTATAAAAACTATCAATTTTTATTGATTCATAATGTTTTTTAATTATTTTGTTTTCAAAATCTTTAATATTATAGATAATAATTCCTCCTTCTGTATAAAAATCAATAATATTATTATTTTTACTATCAGAACATATATCATATATTTTTTTTATTGAATTATTAATTTTATTATTTTTTTTTATATGAAAATTATATTTATTAGTTGATTTATATATTTTTTCTTTTTTATTTTTTGATAATTTTGATTCTTCTTTCTTGGCAGAATCGTTTGATTCTGCAGAAAGACGAAAGTTTTTCTTCGAAAAACTTGAATCAAGTTTTTTAGTATTATCTGATAATAAATTTTCTATATTCCTATTTGGAATATCATTTAAATCAGCATTTAATAAATTTCTTAAAAAAATAATATCTTCTGGTTCTAAGATATATAGGTTTTCCATTTTTTTTATTAATTTTATATAGAATTAATAACATTATTGAAAAAATAATCATATTTTTTTATATTTTATATTAACGTAAAAATTATTTTACATATCATTTATATCAATCTCCATTTCTAAATCTATATCAGATTCATCTAAACACTCTCCATCTTCATCACTTTCTTTATCTTTATTATTTTTTTTACTTGCCTTTTTAGCTTGTTTTAATTCATATAATTTATTCCATTCTTTAGTAAAACTAGTTTTAATTTTACTATCTACCTTATCATATTTAAACTCTTCATTTATATTCGATATATATAAATCTTGAAGTTTTTCTTGTAAATCATCTTTATCTATACCGTTTTCATTCATTATTTTTATAGTTTCCTTTACCCCGTCCTTATTTTTTAATAATGGTTGTGTTAATTTTGTTTGTAAAAGTGGTATATATTCTAAACGATAAGTAGTATCATTAATACAATTTTTTATTTTTTTAATTCGATGTCGAGACATCTCATGAACATATCTTATATTTTTTCGTTTTGTTGAATTTTTTCCCAAAAATTGAGGAAATTCTGGAAAACCAATAGGTCCATTTGCTGTATTTCCAACACAAGCTGATAAAGCTGCATTAAATGGTAAAACATTCCAATCTTTAATCCCATTTGTGGTAGAAGAATAAGAATCAATAAAATCTAAATCACTCAATAACTCACTTGCTAAAGCCATCTTATTTATTTTATCAATGTCTTTTTTAATATGTGTATTTGAATTTAAGCTTCTTAAATAATTTTCTTGAATAAATAAAGGAGTCATATCATAATCATTAAAATACAAATTATATTTAGTATTAAAATCAACATTATGAGATAATATCATTTTTGATGACTCAAATACTGATATATTTGATAAATCATCTTTTTTTATCAATTCTTTATCCTTAGATTGAGACTGTCCATATGAAAAAAATTGAAGATTATGAATAGTATTTCGAATATCATTTCCATTTGATTCGACTATCTTTTCTACTTCTTTCAAATCCATATCTAAATTTTCATCAGTCATAATTAAATACATTCTTTTTAAAATTTCGCGTTTATCTGGTCTAGATATTTTTAAATCAAAACAATGATTTATCAATGATTTTAAAGAAGGTTTATATCTATCATTACAAATACAAATAATTGGCGTCTTTGTGTTCTTAATACTATCAATAAGTTCAGTTATTCCACCTCTATCTGATGTAGATAAACCATCAACTTCATCCATTATTATAACTTTATGTTTCATTTGTTTTTTTATAAATTTCATAATAGTACTTGTTGAATTTGTTTGATTAATATCTTTATTAATTATCGATTTAGTTCTATCATCACTTGCATTCATTTCTTGTATATCAAAATTTAATTCATTAGCAATAATTGTAGCCATAGTTGATTTTCCAATACCAGGAGGACCAGATAATAACATTGCTTTTGCTCCTAAATTATCACCGAATTTGACAAATTTTGGTTTTTCTTTTTTTTTATAAATATGAATATCATACCAATTATTTAACCATTGTACTATTTTTTGGATATTTGATTTATTACCAACAATGTCATTAATTTTTGTTGGTTTATATTTATCTACCCATAATAAATTGTTTGATTCTATTTCTAAACTTTTATCCATCTTTGTTTATTTACTATTTGAAAAAAATATTCATTTTTATTCGATTTTAAAATAAATCATTTTTTATTTCATTTAATTAAATGAAAATGTTAATTTATAAATATTGATAGAAAAATAAAATTAATTATGAATCCATTCATATAATTTGGTAAAATAATTTTTATCTTTACCATAAAATAATTTAATACCATAGAAATCCATGATTCTTAAAAATGTTTTAAATTTTAAAGAATCTGATTCTATTTTTTTCTTCAAAAAATCACTTAAACAATATGAATATTCAATAATATAATGTTCTCCTAATATCATTTCATATTCTAATTTAAATGCTCCTCCTGTCCATAATTTATCTATACAACTTCCTTCAACATTTTGTTCTTTTTTCTCAAGAATCTTTAAAATATTTTTTCCATAAGTTGTTTGTATAATAAATGCTTCATCAGGATGTCTAAATATATCAATATTATGTATTTTTTTCATATAAGTTTTTAATCCAGATTGTGTTAAATATATTATTTTCTTATTTGGAAAATTTTTATGGAACATATAATTAAATTTAACTGTTGATTTTTTTTCAGATTCATCAATAGTTTCTTTTTTATACTCTTCTTCTATTAACATTTTTTCAATACTTGTTATATTTTCAAAAATTTTACCATGAAAATTAGTATTTGAACCTCCTGCACCAGAACCTTTATTTTTTATAGAAGAATCTTTTGAATTTTCAGACGTTTTAACAAGTGAGTTTTCTTTTTTTTCTTCAAAAGAGACCTTATCATCTTCTTTTTTTACGACTAAAATTTGTTCATTATCTTTATTTAAATCTAATAAACTCATTAATTCATTTACTTCTTCTTCATTAATTTCAGTATCTTCTTCACATTTTTTAAAGTTTATTTTGATATTTCGAGAAATTAATGGTTCATTGATTTTTACGTCTGAATCATTAATAAATTCTTGGGAAGAATTTGATGTAAAAACTAAAATATCCTCTTTATTTTCAACTGCTTCAACACACTCCACAATAATATTTTTAGGCTCCATTTTTGCTTGTTGTCTTATTATATATAATATAATATATCAAATAATGATATATCAATAATCAATTTTTTTTTCAATTACCTAAATGAAAAAAAAAATGATTTAAAGAAATTTACGTAAATTAATATATTAAGATAGAATATATAAACTAAATATGGTCCTTTTTTGTCCCACTTGTAACAAACAATTTATTACAAAAACTGTTTTAAAAAAACATGTTGATAAAAATAATTGTTCGAAAAATATTTTATCGGATAAAACAAATGAATTAAATATTTTAAATAATCAAATGAACAATCTTTCTATTCAAACTAAAAAAGCAACAATTGATTTTAATAATCTACATATCATTAAACCTATTATAAAATGGGTAGGTGGTAAAAGTAAATTATTAGATAAACTTTATAATGATTTTCCCGAAGAATTTAATAATTATCATGAATTATTTTTAGGTGGTGGTAGTGTTTTATTAGGTGTTCTTACATTTAAAAAAAATAATCAAATTAAAATTAATGGAACTATTAATGCATACGATTTAAATGAAACTTTGATTTATTTATATAAAAATATCCAGACAAATCATAATATGTTATATAATAATATTGATAAACTTATTAAAGATTTTAATTTATGTCCAAGTGATGGAGTTGTAAACAGAAAACCAAATAATGAAGAAGAATCAAAAACAAGTAAAGAAAGTTTTTATTATTGGATTCGCAAATCTTTTAATAGTTTATCTTTAGAAGATAAAAGAAGTTGTATTGGTTCTGCTATGTTTATTTTTTTAAATAAAACTTGCTTTCGTGGTTTATATCGAATGGGTCCAAATGGTTTTAATGTTCCCTATGGTAACTATGCAAATCCCGAAATTATTAATAAGGAACATTTAGATATTATTCATGAATTAATTCAAGATGTAAATTTTGAATGTTTAAATTATAAAGAAGCAATGACAAAAATTAAAAATAATGATTTTGTTTACATGGACCCTCCTTATGCACCTGAAAAAAAATCATCTTTTGTCGGATATAATGAAGACGGATTTAATATTGATGAACATAATAATTTATTTAAAATGTCAAATGAATTAAATAATAAAAAAATAAATTTTATGATGAGTAATTCAGATGTAGAATTAGTAAGAAATGCGTTTGTTCATGAAAATTATACAATTAAAACCCTAGAATGTCGACGAGCAATTAATGCTAAAAATCCAGAATCAAAAACAAACGAAGTTATTATTATCAATTATTAATTTATATTATTTTTTTATTTTTTTATTTATTTATAAATAAAAAATTTTATCTACATTTATTATATAATACTTAAAATGAATCATTGTCATTCACATCATTCAAAATGTTGTCATAATGATTGTAAATGTTGCTGTCCTTGTGATATTCCTATACCAATTCCAAGAGAATTAAAAACAATAGCTTTATTAGAATTATCTGGAGAGGGAGTAGTCACTTATGATGGAAATTTAAAATTAACTTTTGAATATTATTTTAAAAATTCAAAACAATTTAAACCCTTTCCTATTATTGATACAACAAGTACTTTAAATAAAACCTTACAATTACTTGATTATTATTATATTGTTGGATATAGAATTTTTATAGGATTTTCCAGATCAACAATACTTAATGGAGTAAAAACATGGTTTGATAATCACCCTGGAGCCATAGGTATTAGTCCCAATTCTACTTCACCTACATTAGATATACCAAAAAATATTTATAGATTATCTCCTTCTGATTCAAATATTTTAGCAAATATACAATTAAGTCCTTTTATTTTGCAAAAAACATACATTTTTTATATATATTCTGAAGGAGAAATAGCAGCTGAAACAGTTTTAGCTTTATTAACAAGTCCTACTTCTCCTTTAAAAGATAAAATTGTACCTATACCAATCAAACCTGATAGTTCAAATATAAATGATGTTCAAACAATATATAAATCATATGATTATAATGCTGTTGATTTTGCTGCAATTGATTATTTATATGTAGGTAGTCAAAGAGAAGATTTTATTAATTTATTTTCATTTAGTTTTAATCCTGTACCTACTTTTGATATATCTTTAAATTCTTTCCCTCTTTTTAATGACTCTGTAAAAATAGTTTGGAGTAATTTTTATTATGCCTTCCAAAATATTAATGTCAGTACATCACCTTTATGGAGACAAGGATATAATGCTTTAACATCTTATAATTATAATACTGTGGGATTAAATGCTTTACAATTAAATAATTTTTTAAGAACAAAATCAAATGTAGAAGAATTATCTAATTATTCGTTTGTTCAAGAATTTGACCAAAATAAAGATACTATTTATTTTTCCTATTCAAATTTCTTTTATAATTTTAATCCTATTACTTCTGGAGAAGATTGGGTACCATCATCCATTTTTGTAAAAGACCCTATTTTTGGTACATTTTACCAAGTTTTATCTTAAATATTTTTTATTTTTTAACGAAACATAAAATAATATATTTATATATTTTATAAGATGAATTATTGTTGTAAAAACAAATGTAAATGTCCATATCCTTGCTTTATTCCTAGACCTGAAATACCAGAATTAAAAACAATTGCTTTATTAGAATTAACTGGTTTAGGTGAAGAAGTTTATGATATTCCATTAAAAAAAACTTTTGAATATTATTTTGCAAATTCAAATCAATTTAAAAAATTTCCCATTGTTAATACAAATAGTAGTTTAAAAAAAACTTTGGAATTATTAGATTATTATTATATAGCTGGTTATAGAATTTTTATTGGTTTTTCTAATTCAAACATATTAGAAGGTGTATTACCATGGTTTAATAATCATCCTAAAGCAATTGGTATTAGTCCAGATTCAACTACTTCTAAATTAGAAATGCCAAAAAATATTTATAGATTAACTCCTCCTGAAACAAATTTAATTGAAGAAATCGAATCAGAATTTACTGAATTTTTTTTATCAAGACGTTATATATTTTATGTTTATTCTGTTGGCGAAATTGACACAGAAAGTATTTTAGAATTATTATTAAGTGAAGGTTCACCTGTTAAAGATAAAATAGTTCCTATACCTATTAATCCAGATAGTTCAAATATTAATGATGTACAAACAATTTATAAAGAAAAAGATTATAGTCCTTTTAGAGATGTTGCAATTGATTATTTAATTATCGGAAATCAAAGAGAAAATTTTATAAAGTTATTCTTACCATCTTTTATACCAGTACCAACATTTGATATATCATTAGAAACATTTCCTTGGTTTTATGATGATATTCATAAATCTGTTTGGAATAATTTATATTATTCTTTCCAAAACATAAATTTAAGTACATCACCTTTATGGCGAAAAGCTTATAATGAATTACCATATTATGAATTTAATACAATTGCTTTAGATGTATTACAATTAAATAATACATTAAAGACAAAAAATAATGTTGAAGAAATTTCAAATTATGCATTTGTTCAACAATTTGATAAAAATAAAGATACAATTTATTTTTCATATTCTGGATTTAAATATACTTTTAATTTAATAACAAAAACAGAAAAATGGATACCTGATTCAATATATGTTAAAGACCCTATTTTCGGGACTTTTTATAAATCTTTATCAAATTAAAAAATAAATAAATTATTATTTTATATTTTTTTATTTTAAAAATGTTATTTATGTTGGTAACATTTAGAAAAATGATAAATCAAGAAAAATATATAGAAATTATGAAAAAAATTTTAAAAAGAAGTAAATTAGATGTTTGGATATGTAGTTATGGTGGTTCAGGAACAAATATGTTAGCAAATTATTTACAAAAACAAGGTTTAAAAACAAAAAATTATTTATGGTCAAAAAAATTAGTTCATAATCCTATTCCTATTGATTTAGGAGTTCCCATGATTTATATTTATGATGATCCAAGAAAGTCTTTATTTTCGGAAAAATCTAGAAAAAATATATATTATTGTAATATACTTAAATTATCAAATAATTATTTTGATGTTAAGAAAAAAAAAATTTCTAAAAAAATTCAAAATGTAAGATTTAATGATGATTTTCTTTTAAGATTAATGATTCGTCAATTTAAATCATGGAGTTCTACTCATTTAAAAGACAAAATATTTTTTATAAGTTTACAAGATTTCTTTAAAGATGAAACAAAAGAAAAATTACAAACATTTTTAGGTCGTACTTTAACAAATTATCCTGTTTATCGTCCAAGTAAAAAAAAATATAATTTTTCAAATAAATCAAAATTATTTGAAAAATATAAAAATGATATTGAGTTTATAAATAATTATAAATCAATTTAATTATTTTTTGTATATACCTTTTATATGATTCATTTTAATTATATCAAACATTAATATTTTCATTTTATCTTCATTTAAATAAATAGTATGATTATTTTTTATTTTTTTTGCAACATATTTATCTTCTTCATAAAATAAATAATATTTTTCTTTATCAATATAACTTTCGTAATTATATTCAAAATTAAATGGTATAATTTTATTTTTTCGTCTTTTTTTTATATCTTTCATGCCTATCTCAGAACGTTGTAAATCTATTAATTCTTTTTTTTCATTAAATATACATTCTATAAAATAAAAATGATAATATATAATATGATTTAATTCATCATCATCTGATGATTCTCTCATATATTCTAGTAATGAAACATAGCAATTATTATCTATTTTTAATATTTTATTATTTTCAAATTCACTTTCTGATTCTGATTCTGTTTTTAACTCATCATCTTCTTCATATTCATCATCTTTACCTTCTTCTACATATTCTTCATTATCTTCTTCATCTGAGAATACTTTTCTTTTTATATCAAAACCAACACTATTTAATAAATCTTCTTCTTCTTTATTTATAATATATTCTGCATTATTCTCAAATAAAATACAATTATTTTCATTATCTAAATAACATCTAAAAGCTAATGTGTATTTATTTTTTAATTGAACATAAATTAACCCATAATCTCCTTTTAGTAACGTCCAATCTCCAATAATATCATCAAATTCACAATTATACATACAATACTCTTCAATAGACAAATCACGAAAACCTTTTTTTTTTAATTTTTTATTTTTAAATTCATCATCATATATAAAATATTTTTTTAAAATATTATTTTTATTTTGTGAATATTCTAACCATAATTTATATTCTTTATATAAGTATTTAAATTCCTTTGTCAATTCCTTAATATATAACATTTATCTATAATTTTTATTATATTTTTTTTATATCAATTTTTATAATTATTTTTTGAATTTTCAAGCAACCTTAAGATAGCTGAAATTGGCCTTTTCTGCCTCAATCAACCATCTAAAGATTGTTTGAGCAGCAGTCGAATCATTCTTTGCTGTAAATCTTTTCCAATCAGGATGATTTATATCCATTCTTATCTTCTCCGAACAAAAGCACCCAGTTAGAATATCACCGTCCAACTTAAGGATGAACTCCATTGTCCTACCGTCTGTAAACTGTCTCCATCCAGACAGTCCATAATAATCGAGTGCCCATTGGTACTTCAAATTGACGAAATTCTCATCGTCAATCTTATTCAATTTATTCATCAACCGATATAGTTTCATAGAATCAGACATTTATCGTTTTTTTCACTACAATTTAGCAATTTTTTTATCTTGGTAAAATAACTATCATTTTTTATAATTAAACTAGCACCCCTTAGGCACGCCCGTACCCAGAGAGGTTGCTGAAGTTGCTCCCTTCCGCATCCAGAAGCCAACTCCAAACAACCCCCGCGTCCATGCGTACGTTCATCAGCTGAAGATCTGGGTGCAGGTTA
>JACCDO012387643.1_pt1 | contig 10181 bp, 13 predicted proteins | sample 7446101 | NCBI WGS metagenome assembly JACCDO01 (sample SAMN15323440, study PRJNA562643) | freshwater metagenome | isolation source: river surface water | place: USA:Blue River Watershed | collected 2017-08-16
CCGATGCCGAAACCGAGAAAAAGGCGTTCAAGAAATCGTCGAAGAATTTGTGGATTGAGAATTACATGAAAAACAATCACTATGGCATTGTGGAAACCGAGATGAACGGAGACTGTTTCTTCGGGATGGTGCGCGAGGCGTATGCGCAAATTGGTCACGTGACCAATGTCGAAAAATTGCGTGCGTTGGTGGCGCAAGAATTGACCGACAGTGTCTTTCAAGAGCATCTGTCCTTGTATAAGGGATTTCAACACGAAATCGACGAACTCGACAAGGAACTCGAATCCATGAAGGCGACGAATGCCTTGTATGCAAAACGTATGCGAAAAACCATGGAGAAAGTGGTGCGCGACGAATTGATTTCCGAAGCCGAAAAACTCAAGGCGCAATACAAAGAAGCAGTGGCAGAGCGCAAAACGAAAGTGGCATTGCAAACCGAGTATGTCGGATATATGCACAATATCAAAACGCTTGAGCAATTCCGCGAATATATCAAGACCTCTGGTTTCTGGGCGGACACGTGGACGATTTCGACATTGGAGCGCATTCTCAATGTGAAATTTATCATCATGTCGGAACAAGAATACGACAATGGGTCGCTGGCCTCTGTGCTCAATTGCGGCGAAATGAATCGGGCAATCGAAGAGCGCGGAATCTTTTCCCCCGAATTCTATATTATTGCGACCTACAGCGGTGACCATTATCGCTTGATAACCTACAAACACAAACGCATCTTTACTTTCCGTGAAATACCCTATGGCTTGAAAATACTCATTATCAAGAAATGTATGGAGCGCAATGCAGGTGTGTATTGGTTGATTCAAGAGTTCCGCAATATGAAGGTGGCTTTAGGTATCGACCCTGATGTCGGAAAACCTGTCGAGAACGACGACGAAGATTTAGGCGATTTGTGTGATAGTGATGTGGTATTTGTCTTTGGGGAAAAGGCATCCACGGTTGCGAAACCGGGGAAGGCTTCGGGGGAGAAGATTGCAAAAGCGAAAATGCCCGACTATGTAGATTTAGCGAAAAACAAGGATTGGCGGCGCAAACTGGACGACAAATGGACCGGTATGGTGATGACGATTGATGGTGCGAAATGGGCATCGGTCGAGCATTACATGCAGGCGGCAAAATACAAGAAGGGTTTCCCCGATTTCGCCGCATTGTTTAGCCTCGATTCGGGGAATAAAATCGGCACCGACGTGAAGCTGGCGGTGGCGGCGGGCGAAGAGGGAAAACAGGGGAAAAAAGTATTGCGCCCGGCAAATGTGAGCGCCGATGCGGATTTCGCCCTAGGTCGCAAAGAAGAAGAACGGAAAATCGCCTTAGAGGCAAAGTTCTCACAAAACGAGGATTTGAAACAACTATTGATGGCCACCCATCGAGCGCAATTGTCTAAATTCGTGGATTCTGACGACGCGGTGGTGGATGTGCCATTGATGCGAGTTCGGTCACAAAAAGCACAAAATTGAAAGGCTTTTACCACAATATCTATAACAACATCTAACCACAACAACTACTAACAATGAACTCTCAACAACCAATCTCCGAAAACTGGATGAGCATGTATGTGCCATGTATTCCACCGGACATGATGCTTGATGGAAAACGATTTAGCACCATTGAAGACATTACCGATTTCTTTGAAAACAAACTGTGCATCGGAAAAGTCAAGCGCGTCGATTTAATCACCAAACCTCGCGGACATACGAACATCCTAGCCGCATTTGTCCATTTCGATTGCTGGTATCACACCAGTGAAGACATGCGAAAATTCATGATGGGTGATGGAAACGGACAGTGCAATATTCATGGATATTTTAAACGAACCAATGAAGACGACCGTGGCGAACATCGCAATTTCTACAGTTCGCAAAATCGCAGTTTCGGTCGCTATTTAACTTGCAAAATCAACACCAACCCAATTCCGGAAATTGCGCCGATGTTAGCCTCTGAACTCAATGTTCATCAACTCGTTCATGCGCTCGAAGTCGCTCGCGAAACGATTGCCGAAAACGAAAAACGTTTAGAAGAGCAAGCTAGACGCATTGCCGAACTAGAGCAATTATTGGGTCCGATTGTTGCGGACAAGGGTCCGATTGTCTTAGATAACAAGGGTCCGATTGTTGCGGATGTCATGACTCCGATGACCATTGACGAACTTGCAACACCATCCGTCGACAATCAATATATGGGTCACAACAAATCATCATACGTATAAAATCAATAAAAACAAACCATAAAAAATACAGGCCTAAGTGCTTGTATTTTTTACACTTGCAGATGTATGACTGCATCTTTCGAATAACCTTCGGGGTCGCGAACCGCTTCCCCTGTCCATGGTTTGCGCAATAAACTAGACTCACCCGGCTCGCCAAACACTTGGAGTTGTTTTGGATAAATCACATTGCCATGTTCATCGCGATTTGATTTGGTATAATACAACATGCGCATTTCACCGCATGCCACGGCAAATTTATAAGTTACTCCATACAATTCACTACATATGTGACAATGCGTTGTCCATGAAGTGGCTACTGGTTGTTTTCTCCGCGGTTTCGCAGACATCCTGTAATTTACAGGCATAAAAAATAAAAGGGAGTGTCCAGTTAGTGCACAAAGACAAAGCCATCGGTTGCCATGATTGTTTGCAATGCATGCATTTTTATTGGATGATTTACATATTCATGCAAATACATTTCGCCTAAATCTTCAACTTCAAACATTCCAATCACCATTTCGAATACGTCGTCGTCGATATAGTCGGTTGTCTTTTTTAACCATGTGCAAAAGGATTCGTCTTTGTCCGATTTTTTGTAGTCCTGATAGTGCTGCATCGTTTTTTTCAACGAATGATTCGTTTCCGATGAATAATCCGTGCCCGACAAAATGGCGATTTGCTGAAACGTCTTGAAATCCATCCCTAAATCACCTAATATCGCAGAGGTGTCATAGAACATGATGTTATGATTCATCATGCTCAATTGCCGAAAGACCCGCGGACAACCGTAGACAAACATATCCATGTCGTCGCTCATACACCCCCAGGCTTTACCCGACTTCACCAGCTGCACACACAAGACGTCGGCTTCGCCTTCTGCGCATATATAATGCACACCATATGCATCCATCAATTCTTTTGCCTGATATAAGTGGTCAAAGGTAATCGATGTCATTTGCTTTTTCAGCGCTTCCAGTTCTTTGAGTAGTTCTGCGTCGACTTCGGATTGCCCGTCCATGGCTTCCTTGAGTAGCTGGTATTTTTCTTCGGCTTCGCGTTTCAGCAATCGCCGTTTCAACAACAGCTCGCGTTTTTCGGCCGGGGGCTTTCCGTCAAAGACGAAAATCGGGATGATTTGATAATGTCGCAATAGCGAAATCATCAAATACAAATGTTCTAGTAGCGCATTTCCAGCGACAAATTTATATAAATAAATGCTAATGTCGATGGCCACAATTTTATTGGCGAGAACATTTAGATGAATTTTTTGAATACTGGTTTTTTTACAATGGTCCAGTAGATACCGATTTAAATGTTGAATCCCCATGATGGGTTGTCGCGATGTGAATGATTTGTGGTGTGTGGTTGCAGGGTAGTGTTATAGATTTGAATTTTCAATTTTATGGTATTCATATGGCTGCAGATGCTTCGGCTTCGGCAGCGTTAGCAGATGCTTCGGCTTCGGCAGCGTTAGCAGATGCTTCGGCAGCGTTAGCAGATGCTTCGGCTTCGGCAGCGTTAGCAGATGCTTCGGCAGCGTTAGCAGATGCTTCGGCAACGTTAGCAGATGCTTCGGCAACGTTAGCAGATGCTTCGGTTGGCTTCGCCGTTTTTGCAATATATATTTCATAAAAATCAAACACTTTTTTTACATCCGACCATTTTGCAGAGGCATCTAAAGGCAAAGGTAAGGGTTCTTTATCAGTTGGCAATATCAGTTCAACCACACCTTGTTCATTGGTCACCGTCTCATAAGAGTGACCCGGTCTGTATTTTTGAAGTAGTGCAAGGATAAGCTCATGGTTTTCCATCATATAGTTAGTATTCATTTGTTTGTCTAAATTGTTTTTATCACTATATATTAACTATGAAACCCATCAGTGGAGAACTTCAACGCTATATTCAAAAATACTACAAAATCCCCTATGAAAACGTCAAGCAACATACTAAGTTCTCCCATATGCAAAAAAAGTTCATCAATGATTTACATCAAGACATTATGCAAGGTCATTTAGAGTGGTTTCAAAACATCAAATCCATCGTGGATACGAAAATGATTCGTGATGCGAAACAGTCTGTTCACTATTCCTATATTCCCGAAGATTTTCGATTGATTATCGAGAACCTATTGTCGCCGCAAAAAACCTATGATTTTTCCATATATTCGCGCAGGTTCTCCGTCGTCTTTTATGCGGACACAGACAAATCGTTTATGGAAACAAAATGGCTCAAATGCTTGCAGAAAATGTATATATGGTTATACATTGCATCAAAATATGCGTCGTCAAAATGTTCTCGAAATTTAGTGATATACATGTATTTGACACCCGCTAAAAAAATGCTTCCGACAGACAATGTCGAGATCGGACGAACACATGCAAATACGGCCTTTACGACGGCTTGCACGACGACCACCGAAATCCACATTTACCGCGAAGAAGAATGGTTTAAAGTCTTTATCCACGAAACCTTTCATTCTTTAGGCCTCGATTTTGCAAATATGCCTACCGGACTCGAACACAAAATCAATCAACTCTATGGTTTATCGAATAGCGTAAACGACATTCGGCTCTATGAATCCTATACCGAAGTGTGGGCGGAATTGATACACACCTGTATGATAGTGCATTATCAATTGATTCAGTACAAGGGAGCGGAGAACGTGAAAACTCTCGGGTATTTCGCCGAAAAAGTGCGGGATTATCTGTGCTACGAAATCACATTTTCTATGATACAATGCAGCAAAGTATTAAGACATTATGGTTTGTGTTATAGGGATTTATGTGAGGCTTCGCCCCATAGCGGCGTTGCTAGCAAGTATCGCGAGGCGACGCCCGTCTTCTCCTACTATGTCTTGAAATCGCTGCTCTTATTTTTTGCGAATGATTTTATTGAATGGACCATGATACACAATCGCGGTTCATTCGATTTTACAAAAACTCCGGGTAACGTGAATGCCTACATCACATTTATCGATACGCATCGGACAAATGCGACATATTGCCGCATCATGGCCATGATTGATACCCTGTATCGGAACTGCCGAAGCGTTCAATCGACGGGTTCAAATACAATGCGTATGACACTGTTTGAAGATTAGATTTCGAGTTGTTTGAATTCTTTCCAGGAGATTTTTTTGCCTTCGATGGGGGCAGGCGGCTCTTCTTTCGGATATTCCTTGTCAATACTTGCACCACGGCGTAGCGCAGCATCTACATAAAGCTCCTTGAGTATTTTGCCCACCATGACGGAACCTTCATGTTGGTCTACCTTTCCATCTTCGATTAATTTTAATACTGTTAATAATTGGGTCATAATGTCTAAATCCAGCTCGTCCTTGAGGACTTTGTTGAAAATATCCGTGTAGTTGCTAAATAAAAACCAGGCTTGTTGCTGACACATGTTCATGAATGCTTGAGGGTCGGAACCGCGCAAATGCCCGTCTGTGCGTTTCAGATTTTCCAGCGCACGAATGTCGTCGCGGATTTTGGTGCTGTGTTTTACTTTGCGAATATGGTCCGTATTGTTTTCGCAATCGGAGTTGTCGAGCAATTTCTTCAAATTTAGTTTTTCCTCGCTATTCATGTCCTATAACACAAAAGGGACCATGTCTTTATGTGTTTTGAGATGGAACTAAATATATAAGAATCTTATAATGGATACTCTTTTAGACGCTTCGCCGACCGAACATACAATTGCCGTGATAATACTGGTAATTCTGGCAGGAATCTACTGGTATATCACCAAATCGGCAAATATGCAAGAATTTAGGGACAATGTTCTCTACTATAAAAACAAAGTGCTAGTCAATACGTTTGTCAAACGCGACGGAATGGTTTTAGCGACAAAAGAACCGTCGTGGTTTGTATCCCTTTTAGAATTTTATGGATTGGTGTAAAAGGATACAAAGAGATGAATCCAATGGGTGGTAGACAAATGATTCCGGGAAACAAGTATACATATCGATTTTTGTCGAACATTCATAATGTTTTCGCGAATGATGATATTCTCGGATACGAACAATATGAAACCGAAGGATGGTTTATTGGTATGACGTCCGAAACGAATTATTGTATAATGGTGAGTGAATATGGCAATAATTATCGCATTCATTATGTGGTGAAGGATTCGTTAACGATGCGTCAGTGCAATATGGATGACAATGCGCGTCGATATTCGTCGTGGCTGGTTGCAAACATGTATCTATATATGCAATCCTATACATATGGGGAACCTCGTGGGTATGACTATTATACACCGGTGCTTTTCGTTTCGCGAAATGATTTGTCTTGTCCGAGGGAAAAAGAATATGGGAAAAAAGAGTCCCGGGAAAAAATCGACGATTTAGAAACAAAGAATCCGAATTATTGTGACATGGTTTAGCCATTTTTATCTGCGCACAATATATAATGAAATTTCGTCCAGTCTATATTGCCATCATTGTGGTTTTATTCATTATCATTATGATAGTATCTTCCGCAGGCACTACCTTTGTTCCTTATTCGAAAGACAGCTTGTTTTCTCGTGAATATCCTTACGAAGGCATGGTTTCCGGTGCTGCTGCAGCGGCCCCTGTCATGCAAGGTAATGCAAATGCCGCTCCCGTCGTCCAAGGAAATGTAGCCGTTCCAGCCGAATCTGAAAAACCCGTTTCCATGATGGGAACTGTTGCCGGATGGTTCGGAGCAAGTCCATCCTGCAATACTGGAAAATGCACAAAGGTCGAAGGATTCGCATTGCAACCTGCCCCATTTGCCGAATCCCCTGCCATTGACCGTTTTGGAAAAACCCCAGCGGGTCCTGAATGCATCGGTCAAGGTTCGGGATATGCTAAATCCGTCGGACCTTTATGCATGTCCGAGGAAGACAAACGCATGTTATCCACCCGTGGCGGAAACTCCACCGGCAGTGATTCAGCCATTGGTCAGCCATAAATCTAGACCATCAGCTTATATTCTTGATATACGACGTATGCCAAGAACAACCCGAAAAAGTTTTTCGCAAACAAATCGAGCACATTGTATGCGATGTTCTTCACATAGTAGGACATGAGCGCAGCAATGCCATACAATGCCCATATAACACTAAACGACCAGAAAAGTGTTTGTCCAGTAACCGTATATTTAGCATACTGTTGATAAATCATCGCAAAATACAAGACAAATGGGATGAATCCGAGACCAACCGACCAAGTCGTAGGTAAGACTTTCATTTCGCCTAAATATCCGAAAAACAACATCATCCAATTTAGCAACAATACCGGAATGATGATGGCGCGATTTTTCTGAAACGATTCGACCAATGTATGATAGGTTTTCTTTGATTTCGCTTGGGCATTCCGTTGATTCAAAAAATCCAAATAAATGCAAAGTGTAAATAACATGGATGGTGTCGTAATGGCCCAGTCATAATATCGCGAAGGCGTTACGTTCTCGACATGTTCAAACGATGACGCAAACCATCCATAAAAAATACCTTCCACGACTTGAACGGCAATTTCTACACCTAATAGTTTTTTGAGTATGGCTAAACTACTATTCACCGACGGCAAGTATAATACATAGATGTCTAATACCCCTGTAAGTATTTGTATCAGAAGAGACGCATAGACTGTCACGCGCAGCATTTTTTGCAAACCATCTTCTTTCATTGTGTTATATAATTATTCTTTATTTTTTACAGCCACATAGTCTTTGTAGTCAAATGTGATTTCACAATATTCACAGTAGTAAATGGTTTGACTACATTCGGGGTGAATATCGACCATATCTTCTATAATATGATGGGCGCAATTCGTTCGTAAATAGGCTTGCATGGATTGGAAAATGGCTGCATATTCCGGCGACTGTTTAGAGATTGGGATACATAGTAATTGATTACGGGCACTGCGCATGAGAGAAATATGATAGTCCATCTTTGTTTGCTGGTTGATGTAGTTATGCATTTGGAAATCAATTTTCGGAATAGAATTGGATGGATGTGCAAAATTGAAATGTTTATGGGTTGGCCGATACATAAACAACAAAAACAACAACCATGATTCATTTAGCCGTCGGTATTATTGTATTGATTAGTTTAAGCGCATTACTCGTTGCCATATATATTTCCGCAAAAGTATATGACCGTTGCTGCAAACGATGCGGTGACGAAGTATTAAACAAGTCGTTGGTCGATTACTTGTATGAACATTGATTCTACATATGTAGGGGGTCCTACATATTTAGCAAAATCTATTCCCTAAATAGATTTTATCATATTCCCTAAATATCTAACGAAATCGTGTTTTTATCAGAACGCTGTTTGCGTTTCGAACGTTTTGGCATATTGGCATTTTGTGCATCTCTCAAAGAACTAATACTAATCATACTATCGTCTTCGCCGGCCGATTGCTCATGAATGTCGACCGTTCGTGTCTTGAGACCCGCTAAAATATTATCTATATCACTGTTTTGTGGACCACGCATCTCTTGTCTTGGCGGTGGTGCATTGACGCTAGCATATTGATTGGTGCTGACGCCTTCTTCAGAAAACATGGCTCCGCGACTGGCCGCAATGTCAGGTCGGTTCGATGGACGTTCAGTGAATGTCATTCCCGGTCTCTGGGATGGTCCCATGTTTTTTGTTTCCATCGGCGCGGGTGGTGGCGGACCGCGTGGTTTCTGATTTTTTTGTTCATTCATCATATTACTCGCCATGGCGAATCCGGGGGACTTTTGACTCATACTACTCACGGTAGCATCGGTAAACATGCGCATCAATTCCGGACTTTGTTTGATGACGTCATTGAATCCGGGGGTGGCACTGGAAAGCGCCTTGTTGGTGAAATTGACCACGGCGGCACTGAAACCGAGTCGTAACAATAGCGACAATTCCGGCGCCATCTTTCCGCCCTTGTATTTTTCGTGGAGTTCGGAGAAAATTTCCTCATAACTGTCAATGTCTTCATTGACCTGTTCTCCCCATCCGTCTAAATTGAGACCGAAAGGGTCGAACGCCGCATTCGCATATTCCACGGAATTGACAAAGGTCATAAACCACCACCCCTGTAGTTTCACACTGTCTTTTTTGCGTTTGTCTTCGAGCGCGGTTTCGTATTCATCTTCGACTTCCTCGTAATTCGAATCCATGTTGAAATGGGTAATGTTTTTGACTAAACCCTTCTCATACCACTCCTCCAGTTTCTTAATCATGAGGCGCTTTTTGCGGCGTTTTTCACGGTCCGTTAAGCGGGAGCTCGGTTGTTCGGCAGGGATATCATTGATTTTGGTGAATCCATCCCAGGTGCTAGTTTTTCCCACACTTTCGGCGGTTGCTGAACCGAGTTTCGAATCCGTCGGACCAGAATTGCCTAAACCAAACATTCCGCCTAAACCTCCCAGGAATTTCGATTCACCACTTCCAGAACTTCCACCCACAGGTTCAGATGGAGTATCATAGGCATATGCGGAACCGCCCGAAGACATTCCCGACAAATTATGCAAGTCACTTTCTAATTTATCCAATTCGCCTAAATCTATGGCAGTATTCGCCGCCGACTTTTTCTTGTCGTTCATCAATAATTCAATCCCCATTCCGAAATTCACGGATTTAGGCGGTTCAGCCGGTCCATCATTGAAATTTAGAGAAATGGGTTCTAAAGAATCTACTCCGATGTCGATGACCTCCATAGTTATTATGATAGAGATACACTATTTATTTTTAAGTCTTCCGCATAAGTAATTAGTTTTGCACGCTTGAGATACCATATTCCTTGCAAAAAACAATCCGCTAAATCATCCCGCTTCGTCGCCGATTCGGTCGCCTTCCACAACTCTTTTGCATAAGTCCAATCATTCGCCTCCATCAATTGCGAACAAAATGCAATCCCGTCTTTTTTGTGTTGCTTGTAGTTTTGCGACGAAGTCCCCGAGTTCTCTTGAGCGCTCGCAAAATCCTTGAGTTTATTTCCCGACGATAC
>JACCDO010889473.1_pt1 | contig 10180 bp, 10 predicted proteins | sample 7446101 | NCBI WGS metagenome assembly JACCDO01 (sample SAMN15323440, study PRJNA562643) | freshwater metagenome | isolation source: river surface water | place: USA:Blue River Watershed | collected 2017-08-16
GATGCTCCAACCTTTTTCCGTAGTTTGGATGGTGTTTTTGCGACCATTATGGTTCACGCCGAATCCAATACTGCATTTGTCGCGCGTGACCCTTATGGTGTACGCCCCTTATTTGTTGGTTATGTCCTTGGAGATCCAACTGAATTTGACGCGGCGCGCGCTGGAATCCTTGGAGCAGATGGACGAAAGATTCCTATTGCCAGAATCGTCTTTGCCAGTGAAATGAAAGCGCTGAGTTTGGCCGAATGTGCAATTGTTGAACCATTTCCACCTGGTCATTATGCGGCATACAACTTGGACACATTGGATCGTATTGGATTTGAACCATACCATACTGTTCCTTGGCTAAAACATCCTTCTCTCGCAAATAAGGATACTGCCGAACATGCCATTCGTGATGCACTTGTCAAAGCTGTCCGTAAACGCCTCATGACAGAACGCCCTGTTGCTGCTCTCTTGAGTGGTGGTGTAGACAGTAGTCTAATTGCTGCACTCGTCCAACGTGAACTTGTTGCAGCAGGAAAACCCTCTCTTAAAACATTCAGTATTGGATTCAAAGGATCTGAAGACTTGCGTCACGCACGAATGGTTGCCAAATTCATTGGCTCTGAACATCACGAAATTATCATGACTCCTGATGACTTTTTCGCAGCCATCCCTGAAGTTATTCAAGCAATTGAAACCTATGATATTACAACTGTCCGTGCTTCTGTAGGAAATTACTTGGTCAGCAAGGAAATTGCCAAACGAACAGATTGTAAAGTCGTATTCAATGGGGACGGGTCTGATGAAGTGTTTGGAGGGTACATGTATTTCTATAATGCACCAAGCGATGAAGCCTTTGAGGCAGAATCGGCACGTCTCTTACAAGACATTCATCTCTTTGATGTCTTACGATCAGATCGTAGTATTTCTAGTCATGGTTTGGAACCACGTACACCCTTCTTGGACAAGCAATTTGTAGCAGTTGCTCGCTCCGTTGCAACAAGCCTTCGTCGAAGCGTACGCAATAAACAAATTGAGAAGAATATTTTACGCTGCGCCTTTGTGGATGATAGATTGCTCCCTGATGAAGTCTTATTCCGCCGCAAGGAAGCATTTAGTGATGGTGTAAGTGGCAAGGAAAAATCGTGGTATGAAATCTGCCAAGAAAAAGCCTTGGAAGAAGTTGGAGAAGATTGGGCTGTCAAGGCAAGCGTGTTTAAACATTTACCTCCCAAGACGGCCGAAGCATATTACTATCGTGTCATATTTGATCGCTATTATAGACAAGCTGAACGAACAATTGTCCCCTATCATTGGATGCCAAAATGGTCTCCTGGTGCAACCGATCCTAGTGCACGGACTCTTGAAGTATATGTTGATCAGACTACACCGGTCTAAATAAATTTGGCATAGTTAAGACTAAGAAAGTGAAGTAGAAATGTCAGGGTGGTCTAATTTCCTACGCTTTGGTTCATTTGCAATGTTAACAACATTAAATTTGCAAGTCAACTATTTAATTGTTCTAAAAGAACGTAAACATGGGATTCGTTCTTAGTTAAAATGGTCTAAAATGACAATATTACAGTATTATAGGAATGACTTCATATCTGAAACGAGGCATCTTGCGCATGCAATTTGCGAGCAACTTACTCGTCCATCAAAATACATACAAAGTAAATAAAACACTTTTAAAACCAACAGGGGAAATGTTAGCCTTATGCGGAAATATTGGCCAACCTTATTGCGTAAAGACACGGGATTTTTTCAAATGGGCCGAAGATAATTATACTCAAATCTTTTGGATTCCTGGTAACCTAGAATATTCATCCAACAGTAGCAACTTGGCCACCTGGAATGAACGTGCAGATCAGTACTATGAATCCATTCGTAATTGGGACTTGGCAAAAACTGTTTTTTGTCAGAAAATGGAACACGCAGTTCCCTACACCAATATTACTATTCTAGCGACCCCACTCGGTATTCCATTTGACATCAAGTACCAAATTTATACTTGGTGTCCAATGGGACAATACAGACAAATTATGAAAGAAGATTACACTCGGTTCTTTATGAATGAACTTTCGTGGCTTACGACAAAGTTGGAAAAGACTGCTGGACCAAAACTACTCTTATCACATACACCTGTCTATGAACGAGCCGTAACGAATCTCTATGGTGTTGCAAATGTAGGGGAGGCGAAAACAAATTCTGGAGGAATTCCTTGGTCTGCAGTTAATATGGGCGGCTATTCTACATTTCGCAACAATATGATGATGGAATGGGTTGAAAAACGGAAACCAGAGTCGCTCTAGGTATTCGTGACTTGATCCGTCGGCAAAGGAATTCTTGGATACGATGAATATGCATTTTGTTTTGCAATCATTTGACGATAACTCTCTTCAAATCTCTTAATTGCTTGATAAAAATTCACAGATCCCATAAATGCAACAGGACGACGAGATTTAATAAATGCAATTGCCTCATCAGTTGTACAGCGATAGGTTGCAATTAAATACATGGCCATAACTGCTGCCGAGCGTTGCATTCCTGCAAAACAATGCACAAGAATTCGTTTTCCTGATGCATGTTCTTTTCGCATCTTATAAATGATCTCCCACGACCAATGTTCAAGATTCCGTATTTCGTCCTCTTGAAGATTGTCATCCACCGGAACTCGGTACAAATGACGAGGCACTGTTTGCGCAAATGGCAAGTCTTTTGTACAATTAAATACTGCATCAATTTGATGGGCTGTGAGCCAATCTTCATTGGATGCCCCTTTATTTCCAAGCCATAGCCCTGATACAATTTCATGTGCGGGAGCAGAAGCCAATGCTGTCATAATTCTATTAACTATCGCTTGAACTTTATGTGAGAAAAAACCTACAACTCGCTGTCGTAAAAAACTAATTGTACTGCCACACATTTACTCTTACACATAGGTTCAATGTTTTATCGGACATGCCGTGCGGCCTATGACTGCACATGCAATTCTTGCACCTGAATGTCCTGTGCGTTTAGAATCTTCATGATTACCTAATCCCAAATCATCCTCATCTGCGTGAACAATCATAGAACGACCCCACAATTCTCGTATACTTGTTCCTTTGATTTGCCAAGTTTTTTGAAATGGCCCTGTACGAGGCATTTCTATATTGCCTAAATCTCCTGTATGTCTTGGCCGTTTTGATCCTGGTTCATCTCCATGATTTGTTGGTACACCAACATGATAATGATCACACGCTCCTTGACACCCTTTCCCCCGTAAATCACCTGCCATATGAATATGAAATCCGTGTTTTCCAGCAGGGAGTGCGAAAAATGTAGCGTGAATAGTAACTGTATGCGGTGATGTTTGCTCTAGCGTCACTTCCCCCTGCACAGCTGATGTCTGAAATACTGCAACCGCCCCTGGCTGTCTATTTCGTTTTCGGGTTTGTCTCATTTCTACTAGAAAGATTCAAGAAATTATGAAGGAAACCGAAGGGTACAAGGTTACAACACGAGTCTGCAACTCACGTTGCTGTTGCATACGTATCTGAACGATTGACTTGATTTCTTTCTTATTTGAGAACAATGTATGTGATTCGTCGTGAATTGTATCCAGTAATGCATGTAGTTTATGGTCATTTGTTCCATAAATAATCATATTGGACATATACATACTAAACAGTTTTCTCCACGATTGGATATACGGATGGTGAGGAATATGTTTTACTGCCCACGGTAGAAGAGAACGGTATGATTGTGTTGCAAGTTCGTGAAAGTCAAATTCGTCCTCAATAAATTCAGAGAGTAAATCAATCATATCTTCATGATTTGGATCGCGGAGTATATCATACAGGGCACGAAGTTTAATTGGGACTGTAAATATATCGTGAAAACTCACAATATTAAATGCAAGCCGTTTATAGCTTTCAAATATCCAAGAGCCATATCCATGTTTGCGAAGTTCCATAAGAATTTTTAGTAACTGTGCATCCGTAAACTTTACATTTGTCAGAGGATTATTAGGTTTTGCTGGATATGGTACAATCCATTCAGAATACGATAAAGACGACTCAATACGTTTTTTTAGAGTTAAAGCCTCAAATACATATGTACCCTTTGCTTTTGTGTCATACACGTGAATCGGTTTTACTGGAATTTCACACGTCGCTGGATCTTCTGTGTTTAAGAGTCGTGCTTTGTATCGTTTGTATAACCATATACCTACTAGTCTCCGAAATGCTGCAATACATTTTTGTTCCATCTTCAGCCAATATTGTTGGCAATCAAGATCATAGTGAAGTTGTCTATACGAGGGCCCAATATATAACACATTTGCTTTATCATACAAAGAATGTATTTCCTCCAACTCTTTCATTCGTTTGTAGCGAGCAGTAAATGATCGTGAAGAAGATGTAAACTCAAATAGTATTTGAATAGGCAGATTGTTCATACATTCAAATATACTTGTATGGCTATTCTGTTGTGTATTTTTATTTGCTCGGCAAAACTTTGGTTTTGAACCAGGTTTAGATTTCACTTGTTTTGGATTACGACCTATAGCAAACATCGGGGTTTTTTTAATAATTCTTCTGCGTTGACCGTTCATAGTTGATACTTGACTCTTGGCCGAAAAAAATTCTCAATTTTTTTACGTGTCACGTTTGGACTATTCCTCTTCAAATGAGAAGAGTGAAAGTACATTTTCATCCTTGTCGTAATGACCAACAATCTTTCCTTCTGCATTGTAGACATCCTCAGTTTCTTCATTGCACCAGAGAGGTGGCTGTGTTGCATCCGTTCGTTCAATCCGTGTAAGTTGCGCTGGAATTGCAGAACTCTCTGGAGGATCTGGCACTGTCTGGTGCTTCAAACAACGACCAGTCCCCATCAAACAAGGACCGCGGCATCGCTCCAATACAACAGCCGTCTGGATTATAACTGGACACGTTTGTCGCTTTTCATCTTCCTCAAATACCGTGAATGTTACAGTTGACATGGACTGTTTAACAACTTGTTCTACCTGTTTTTCAGGAACACGAAGAATCTTTGCTGCATCATAGCACAAGTTACGACGCTCACGCTCAAAGGCTTGGATCAAGGTGCTCAAAAGAGCGTCTGAAATCTTGAGCATATTTGTTGTTACTGAATTCTGCGGTTTGCAGTGAGTTCAATTTTACCGTCGATTGAGTAAGAGATTTGGAATGGCGGCTGTTCCAATCAAACAAATTGGTCTGCAAAGGGAAGCATGGGGGCCACGGTTTTGGACCATTCTTCATACACTTGCAGAATGTAGCGGAAGACAAACAACTCTGATTCAAAGTAATGATGAGGCGGATGCATGGATCGGTCTTGTTCGTGCTCTTCCTGCTGCACTTCCTTGCGCTCTGTGCCGCCAACACTTTAAAGAATGGCTAGTCCAACGACGAATGGATCATTTACGAACCATCACTCACGAAGCGCGATGCGCATTCCTTCGTGAATGGGTGTGGGGATGTCATGATCGTGTCAATCAAATGACGCAAAAAGTCAGCCCTTTACTTGAAACCTGCTCGGAACTGTATCCAAGACGATCCATTGAAAAAGAGGTGCAAGAACTTGCAGGAATGTTTCGGCTCGCGCTTGATCAGCGTCAACTCAAACCCGAAGATGTTGCACGCTGGAAACAGATGCTTATTCGTCTGCTAGTCATCTATGGTATTTGAATTATGCAATACCTTTCATTATATTTTCAATCATTTTCTTATCTTTTGCAGTCTGGTTTGTAACTTCAACAATTGGCGTATCATTTATCCAACGATTTACTTCATTTCCTTCACCACCACGCTGTTTCATAGATTTTCTACGACGAGTCGCCCATGTACGACGTATTCGTCTTCGTGTACCTCCTCTGCGTGCCATTGGTGGTCGTACTCTGGCAAGTAATACTTTATTATTTTTTGCCAATTCATTTTCTTTTGCAATCGTTCGTAAATAAACCATATATTCTTCGTATGTTTCTGGTAATATATACCCTCGTTCTGGTGGCAACACTGCAAATGTTAGAGTACTATCTTCTTCTGAAATAAATGCATAACGATTTCCTGGTGTAAGTAAAATCTCTTCTTCTTCGTCATGTACCGTTAAAGGTTCCATGTATATATATCTACACGCTGGGTGAACTTTGAATACATATATATATCCTTTTCTTCCAAATGCTAATGCTTGTTCATAATCAATTGTCGTAGAATGAAACGACATAAGCTTTGAAATTATCGTTGGATCAGGTTCTAGATATAATGATTTTACACCACGATATACAGTAAATACCTTATCACTATGCGGGGCTTTTGTTATAATCATATACAGTTTTTTCACAATTGTATAGGTAAGTTTACGAAAATACTCTATATCTCGTTCTTGTAATTTTGTCTGTATATGAGAATATATTATATCTCTATAAAACTCTCTAAATGTTATTAATTCTTTCTCAATACCTGATGAATTGGCCATGGGGACTCTTCTATCTTTTAATTGTTTTACTTCAAAATATTTTTCTATAATATCAATTGAATCATTTCCTTCATATAATTCATCATAAATTTCTTTTAAATATATACAAAAAAAATCAACAACCCATATATTATAGTCTGGGCGTAAAATATTGTTTTCATATGTATCTATTGTATCTGCCCCACGTAAAAAAGTATTTATGATTACATCACCATGGTGTGTATATTGTTCTAATAAGTATTTATCATACGCTGGTAAAGAATTTATATAATCTGTAAATAATGTTAATGTGCGACTTCCTAACAGGTTTAATTTATCTCCCATACTCTCCTAGTTTATGAAAGTATTTTATTCGTAAAAGCTCGTCTTGATGTGTGAAATTCCGCCCTCTTCGTCAAAGAAGATGTGACGGCGTGCACCTGCAGGAAGCGGTGGGGGGATGACACGAGGCTTTTGCTTTTCTTCCTTTTCATTCCAAATGGATTCAATACTATTCATATAATTCATAATCGTTTCCGTGAGACAATCGCAATGAAGTTTATCAGTCGTAATAAGAATTGCGGGCATACAAGGCATATCAATTTGAACAGAATTATATGCATCATCATCAATCGGAAGAAGGGTAAGAAGTGTTTTTACATAATTTTGTACTATCTGAAAACTCATCCCCTTGAGATAGTTTTTCTTTTGTTGTGTGTTTACTTGACCACAACCAGCAGTTTCAAGTTCAACTTGATACTTACCAGTCTGTATAGGTTCAATTCGGATCACATCATCTTGTTGATAATCCTTCGTATCGCGAATAAGACGAATTACAAACTTGTCGGCCATTGTTTCTGCGTAGATTTGTACTCAGAAACAAGGGGCGCGGCGTCGTCAATTTTTATCGGTGGCTGGATCTGTTCTTATGAACTTGTTGTAGCCACACAAACAGTTGGAGGGCGTTCTTCCATACTTTGAAGTGGAAGGATACGATTGCTGATTCCAAAGAGATCATCCAAACGTCCTAATCCACAGTTTCGCATAAACGTAAACCATCCATATGCTAATCCACCACCCAACAGTGCAGACACAGGAATAGAAATTGCTGTTTCACATGATGTTCCATAACGAACCACAGTAAATATAATTGCCAAACCAACCACAACAATCATACTCATAACTGCTTGACTCTTGCGTGCTTGAACTGCTTGCGGTCTTGCTTTACTTACTTCTTGTTTTACATATAAATCATATGCATTATAGAATAAATAGAAGAAAAAAAATCCCATCATTGTGAGCCAATAACTTGGAACTGTATTTGCAGCCATTGGAACACCTGACATAGGCCCTGTTGCAACAAGACTACATTGTTCTGCATTTGCTGCTGGAACTAACCAACGTGCCTCTGGAATTTTTTTTTTCAACCAAGAGGGCAATACAGATGTGGATGAAAAAAGCATTTCCCATATCGCTTGCACGAGTAATGTTGCGGTCGGTGTTAGAATACATAGACCAACAAAGAAAAACAGCAAGTTAAAATTTCCTTGTGTTAGACCTAGAACTGCAATTGCACCTCCCAACATTACCGGAAGACTGCGAAAGCCTTGCGCAAATATGTGTCTTATTGTCAAAATTACATCACCAACGACAGATGCCATGGTCGCACTCTACTCTGCGCGTGTTTATATCTTGAGTCTTCCTATTCCTGCTTTGCACACGCATACAAAGGAGTTCCATTTGCAGCACGATCTGCCAACAAAGGAATTCCTAAAAAGTTTACGGAATCTCGGCCAAACAAATAGACATGAAGAATGTACACAATAAATCCAGTCACTGCTCCAAGTATACTTGATCCCAACAATGTGAACATGTCTTCACAATTACTCATATATCTCCACAAAACATACAAGATAAACAATAAAGCACTAAATGTCGTGGCTAAAGGAATTCGTGTATTCCATTCTGGCTCAGTTTTACCAAGTTCTTCCAACTCTTGTTGGAAATTAAAAGTACTACTTACACAGTACATGATGACTGCTGCGAGTAAAAAGACAGGTCCACTCGGAAATGTCACTTCTGACATTAACGTTCCAACGAGTGATAATTGATATGGGCTTGGTATTCCAGCCGAACATTTATTGGAATACGATTTGATTGGATTCTCTTGCACAATTCCAACAAGACTTCCTAGGACTCTTTGAATCATTGCTATTTCTGCGATCGCCAACACCAAGACACCAAGAGGAAAATTTTGTGTAACAAGTGCGAAAAATCCTGTGCCTAAAAATATAGAATCTGGAAGTGCACGAAGAAATTCTTGAGTAGTTGGCACAAATGTATCCGATAAAATTGATCTAAGTCGTTCAAAATATGATGACATAGAACGTCTTCCTGTTTAGTATGGGTATTCCATCGTATTATAAAAAGTTATGCGACCGGATTCCGGGCTTATTAAATAAAGTACGCAAAGGAAAACAGCCAAGCCATTTATGGGTGGATTTCAATTGTATGATTTATCATTGTATTCGCCGACCTGGTGCTCGGCCTTATGCTGGTGAAGAAACACGATTGCAATGGGAAGATCATTTAATAAAAGATGTGTGTAACTATTTGAAAAAAGTCGTTACAATTGTTGCACCCACAGAACAAGTCTTTGTTGGCGTTGATGGTGTTGTTCCATTGGCAAAAATGCGTCAACAGCGCCTACGGCGATTCAAAAGTCATTGGACCGCTGCTGAAGAGGTTCGGATTGGAAAATCTGACGGTGGCCCACGTTGGGATACAAATGCCATCACTCCTGGAACTGCATTTATGGAACGTCTTGGTGTAGCGTTGCATGCCACAAAAACACCTGGTGTAAAATGGGTTGTCAGTACCGCAGATGAACCTGGTGAAGGTGAACATAAGGCGATGGCTGCTTTGCGCAAGACGGCTGCTAAAGACTGTCACGTCATTTATGGTCTAGATGCCGATTTAATTCTATTGAGTCTGCTTCAAGAAGTGGATGAATTATGGCTCTTTCGTGAGGCAATAGAGTGTGGAGAAGTACAATACAATGCATTTGATGAGGAAGAATATCGCTGGTTTAGTATTCACAAGTTGCGTCAAGTTCTATCGTCTGGACAAGATGAGGACTATTTACTTGATTATTGTATGGCAATGTCCTTTGTTGGAAATGACTTCTTACCCCACGGTCTTACACTCAAACTCAAAGACGGTGGTCACGATATTCTTCTAACTATGCTCAAAGACGTGCGAGGCCAACAGGGAAATTTAATCAATTTCCAAACAAAGTCGTGGAGTCATAAAGCATTACTTGCATGTATTGAATGGTTTGCTAAAAACGAACCTGAATGGATGACACAGCACTGTACAACAAAATACAATCAAAGACACAGTCGTACACGTGGATCTAGCCCTCTTGAACATACGATTGATGAATGGAACAAGATGCCCTTGCGTGTCTGTGAGGAACTTGCCATTATGCGACCCTATACACAAATTGTAGAAGGGGAAACTCCTAAAACAAAGGCTGCGTTATTGGATAACTGGACAGAGATCTACAATGAGCGTTGGCTAGGTGCTACGTGTGAGCAAGATATTGCTCGTATCTGTCGTGAATATTGTGTTGGTCTTGACTGGGTTTATCAATACTATACGGGTGGTGACATAGATCGTGAATGGTGCTTCCACTGGTTTGTACCGCCCTTGTGGTCAGACTTGTATAACTGGC
>JACCDO011789160.1_pt1 | contig 10180 bp, 5 predicted proteins | sample 7446101 | NCBI WGS metagenome assembly JACCDO01 (sample SAMN15323440, study PRJNA562643) | freshwater metagenome | isolation source: river surface water | place: USA:Blue River Watershed | collected 2017-08-16
CATTTCGAATACTATCATAGATACAGTGCGTCAGTTGCCTATTAGCACCATCCGCCACGTTGCAACATCAGGCAATCTGAGCAAAGCAATTTTGGACGTTTATTTCAGTGTCGCTAACAGCACTCGCTACAGCGAATTGCTGGCGAATATGATGACTTGCATCGACGAATTAGCGGTGCACTACGTCGGACAACATGCATTGCGCAAAGCTTATGAAGGTGCTAAAGTGAATGACAAAGAAAAGATGGTGCAAGCAATAGTGGCGAAGAAGGACGTGATTGGCTTCACGAAGGAAGGGAAGAACACGATCCGCAATTTCCATGTGGATTTGTACCTCAAGTCTAAAGAGGATTGGAAAAGCTTGTTGCGGAAACAGGATAAAGCCGTGGAATTATTGAAGGAAGTTACAAGCTTTACTGCGCCGGTAGTGAAGAAAGAGGCGTCAGCCAGCAATGACGGTGCGTACAAAGCCATTGCGGAATCGAATAACCTACCGGTTGACAAAAAGAGAAAGCGTAAGAGAAACAGAGTGAAAGCAACGCATCAAAAGTTTGGTGACGACGAGGATGACGAGGACGAAGACGACGAAGATGAGGGCGGCGGGGCTCAAGATAGTAAACCAGCTAGTGAGCCTGTTAGTGTCGCGAAACCATCGGTACCTACGAGTCAAACAGACGAATCACGAAAGAAACAGAAACACATTCCTAGTAACCCTGACCAAAATAGCACGAATAAAGCCGAGAAAGAAGCGCAGAAGATTGACGTAAAGAAAATCAAGGCTTTGAAGAGCAACAAACTAATGAGTATCGAGAAGTTATCTGAGATAATTAGCAATAAATAGTACAACGTAATCTCTCGCTCTTCCACACTATCTTACACTGCGTTAATTGCGGCCAATACCTGCTTCCCTATCGAGTCTATGGTGTCTATGTTGTCGTTGACTATATGCAACTTATATTTCTCATTTTTGCCGGTTAAATCACTTCCTTGGATGTAATTACTGGCCAAATTGTTTAATTCGGTAGCCAATCCTTCATCACAGTCAGGGGATGGGTCCTCAACCAGTAGTTTGCTCGCACTATTGTTGATGATGCTTTCTTTGTTGTATTTCAAACACAAAATGCAACTTGTTGGGGCCTTGATCGCGCCCGCGCCTGTTACTTCAGACGACATTTTCGCACCCATTTTTTGTGACGAAGTAAACTTGCAATACTCTAATGCTATTGCACTACCTAATTTATCTACTCCAATAACTGTTACGGGGTGATTAATATCATGAAATGTGGCCGAAATCACATCAATAATATCATCAGTTGCGCTTTGGATATTGTGTGGTTTATCGTAGTCGTCGCCACTGCTGTAGCCATGACCTATTTATATTGATGAATAAATTAGTGAGTGTTTGAATGAGTTAGTAAGAAAGTAAGCAACCTCTTAGATCAACCGTTATGAATTGTAATAATCTATTTTTTTCTATTATATGTTCAGCTAAATTCCTTATTTCTTGTTTATTACTCTTATCTCCATGTATAAGAAGTACATTATGATAATCACTACGAATTAAGGAATGAGTGGGCGAGTGAATGCGTAGAAATGGGTTACCGAACAAACAAAATTGCTAGTTCGTAAGAGTAAATGAGCACCTTTGTTTCTTTTTCAGCAAACCTGTTACTGATTCAGGTTCATCGCCAATTATTACTCTATCTGCCAATCCACTATAAGATAACCATTCGTAACTTAGTAACACCGACCAGGCCGCGTGCAGCCCTCTTTGCTGTGATGAGCGCAGCGGGAATCGCCTCGACGCGCGTACTAACCCCCGAAATGACACTAAATTATTCATTTGTACGCTGTTTTTTTTTCTCTTTTTTGGGTATTTTAGTGGGTGTGGATTTTTGAAAGGGCCGGAACATTTTTGTTCCCGCCACTGGCTTGCATCATATTGGCACACCGCCGTGACTACGGAAGCGGGAACGCGCAGAAGCGACCAATAAAGGGCTGCGACTGCATACTTTGTTCGCATTGAGATACGATTCTATAAAGTGTTTCCGTTACATTCGACCGGTTTGTTCTCGGTACGATTCCATTTGATTACAGATTACAAGCTTACAAAGAGGTACATTATACTGGATTGAACGGCGCTTCGTTGGGACAAATATACACGGTTTCCGGCGTGATATCAACCGGTAAGTAAGGGTTGTCAAGGAAAGGGAGCAAGACGAAAGCAAGGAACCAGTGGTGCTTACTGCCGAATATCGTTTGAAAATTCTTTAAATACGACCCCTTATCATAGGGATTAGCGTACACAGTGCCATCTTCAAGAGGGAATACGTGAGGATATGAGTGCATAAGCGTGTAAGTGCGGGAGTGACGTCAGCGCAGTACCTTGAATACATTTCTTCTTAATTGCAAAGCTTTTGTAATACTCCAGAGTGGTCTGGTTGTTGAGCAACAAGTACGTGTGAAACAGGCAGAAGCCTCCTAACATAGTCCATAAACCGGTCGCGATAATGAATATAAATGCCAAAATTAATGATTTTGACGGTAACATACTCATTAACTCACTAATTTTCTTTCTGTTCTTTAACATCGATACCGGCGATATAATGGAATGAGCAACGGAGTCGCGAAGCGCTTTCTGCTGCAAATGCTGCTCGCGTGATGACGTAACAAACAGATAAAATGTTCGAAATTGTTCATATGCTGTAGGTTGCACACGTCGCTCAGCATTGGACTTGGAATTAGATAATTCAAATAGTTTTATTATATTATGCTCGCCGTAAAGCATTGTTGGCGTCAATATCATGGATAAGTAAAATGTTCCTGGCGTAGGTTATGAGTGAGTGAGTGAGTGAGTGAGTGAGTAAGTAAGTTAGTGAGTGAGCGAGTGAGTGAGTGAGTAAGTAAGTAAGTAGTTAAGTAAGTAAGGAGTGAGTGAGTGAGTTAATGACTGTACCTAATGTTGTCCATACTAAAAATGAATAAAAATATTTATAGTTGTATCTTCCCACGCAATTGTTGATCCACGGACAGTGATGGTCCATTTTATCGACACACTTCTTGCACACTGAGCAGTGATGAACACGAGGAGCTTTCACTATATTACACTTTTTACAATATTTAAGTGATGAATCTTCACTCGTTACAGTACTTGCATTTGAGCTTCCTCCTGTAATAGTGAGTGAGTAAGTGGGCGGGTGGGCGAGTGTGAAATATATGAAAACCACCTGGGGAGGTAATCAGGGCTTTATAATAGTTATAACTAATATTAAACAGTAAATAAGGACCCCAAATTATATTAAACCAATAAAATAATGTATTTGTTGCAGCAACAGTTGGCAATACCACCAGCATACCAAATAGTCCCAGATTGGCAATTAGAAAGATTGCGATTACAACCAACGTACTAAAAAATAATTGAATGAGTGAGTGAGTAAGTGAGCGATGATTGAGATATATATTGATCTTACCTACTGAATAACTTAAACAAGTCCTTGAACAGTAGTGTTAACGCTACATCTAACCAAAACTCTTGGTTGAAATTTCTCTCAGTTTGAGCTGCATGCCAAATGTCGCCCCAATTATAGCGATTTGGTTGCATTTCTCATGTGCGTCGCACTGATGCGAGATATAATTTGATTTTGATTATGAAATACGGTGCAAATATATCTTGAGAACCGCGTTTCTCATCTCAAATTTATTTGATCATCTTCGCCAAAATAAGTGGTACCGGTGTAAGTTTATGGGTGTGGAAAATATAACATTATTATTTTCTATTTTATTTTGCAAGCTTACGTCGATGAAGTATATACCGATCGCTCCGTCTACAGAATTAACCGCCTTCTGTGTTTAATTTGTTTCATAACAAGATTAATTCTGACGGAACGAAATCCCTAATTAATTTTTCCAAAAAGAAATAGAAACAAAAATAAGTAATTTAGCTCGTATTTTTTGCTTGTTTACATCGTTTTTCAGACAACTTGGTGATATTTGCAGGAAAGGGCTCGCGCTAATTCAGATCCACAGAAAGAAACATTCAGTGCGAGAATTATTGAGGAATTAAGTGAATTAAGTAAACACTTGCTTGGAATTCCACAGATAAACTATTCATTCCGTAATCGAGTGAGTGAGTAAGTAAGTAAAATTTTATTATTGGTCAGTACGTAAGTGAGTGAATATAATGAGTGTATTTTGTTCTGGTCATCGCGAAGAAGTTGATTCAAATGTCTATTCAATATATGATGGATATCTGGACTCGTTGACATCTAAGAAGGAAGGACGTGGCACATTGAAGCTGTATAATAAACAGAATAATGTGTTAATTTCTGAATACGAGGGATGGTTTCATAAAAATTTAAAGCATGGCTTTGGTGAGACCAAAGAGCAATGCTTTCACAGTGTTGGGGCATATGAAAATGATTTATTAAAAGGTTATGGTACAGTAAAATACTTGGTAGATTGTGATGTTCATACAGCACAAGGCGTTGTGCGTTGTATGAAAGATGAGGTATTTGTTGGAATATTCGCAAATAATTGTCCTTTCCAAGGACTTTGGTATCGTGCATCAAAACCTGTAGTTACCTTGCATCCGTTATCATTTTATCGTCCAGATTATAAATTCGATCTGGAACACAGTAATATTATGTACAACTTCCTTTTCAATATCAACATGCCAAGCTACATCATGCACGGCAGTGTGCAATGCGCGGTGGTTTCCAAGAAGGAGTACAATGCGAATATGGACATTGAATATATCACTTTTTTCCCAAAATTCTTGAATAATGCAGCGTGCAAAGGAAGGATAGTGACGTACAAGGAATCGCAGCGTCGAACCGTGAAATCAGTTTACGACGGTGATCTCAAAATGGATGCTGCTAATCCTGCTACATTGCCTAAACGGGAAGGGTTTGGTCGACTTATCCAGTATGCAGACAACACTTCCGATATTGAAATTGAATGCATTGGGAAATGGACGAATGATACGCTAACACTAGGGACTTACAAATCAGTTCGTAGCCATAAGCGGGGTGAGCAGCAGTGGTCGGGAGGAACCGAATACACCGGTGAATTCGGTAATGATTTCATGATGCAAGGAAAAGGTGAGTTGATAATAGAATGCGCTAGTAAAGGTGACAAGCTGGTTGATAAAGGCACGTTCGTTGCTCACCGCTTGGACACGAGCAGTGACTACACAATATTGAAGTCTAAATATGATATAGTGCATGCGATGGAGACGAAATGCGGCAATACTACCTATTCCGGAGGAGTCCAAACTGTCCAAGACCCAGTGCATGGAACCGTTTCCTACATCAGACATGGCACTGGTATTTATGAGAGTGACTTGTATCGGTACACAGGTCACTGGAGTAACGGTGTGCGTGAAGGGCGTGGTATATTTGAATGTAAACAGACTGATATCCGATATTTTCCTTTCGAGGTCGGTGACGTGTATGAAGGAGACTTCGTGCTGCAGGTAGACCAGACAGGTAAACCCTACTCCGTAGCTACGGGAGCTGTGAGTAGATGGGAAAATCCTGGTAAATTCAAGTTTTCAGGCGTAATGATGAATAATTGTCCTGTCTCAGGGCGGTACGAGAGCCTCAGTGATCACTTCAGACACGATACCAGAGGTATGGCTGTCAACTGGAAAAGGGGGTGGACTTATAATGGTCATCTAGAAAATTTTAGGATGCATGGACAAGGGACATTAGTCAAGCAAGAGGCAGGCGGTACAGTGTCTGAACAAGGCAGTTTCTTGAATCATTTGCTATGTAAAGATGAAAGCCAGAACTACTGCATCGAAACGCAACAAATGACCGGTGAACTATGCGTCACCTTGCAATTCGCTCGTGATGGTGTTACTGCCAAGTACGTCGGTGACGTCATGTATCACCCTAATGCCAATATCGTGACGACTGGACAAGGTAAATTGTTTAAAAATCATCATTTACTAGGCCACAGGGTTGAAACGGGCACGTATTCCAATCCAAATCTCGATCCGTTACTCGACCGGCAACAGGACTATTCGATACACATTTACGACCACGATGTGCCATACAAGCTCATGGAGACCGGTGTTTGTGTGCATCCACCTTCGCATAATTTACCAGATAAATTCGTAGTGAAACTAGAAAGAAAAAATGGGAATAAAACGGTTCACGGCCACGTGGTCCTCAAGTACGTACGCATCCTCCACATAAGCGACACTCAAAATCTCCATTCGAAGTTGACCGCGTTGCCAGACGCGGACATACTCGTGCATACCGGCGATTTCACAAAGAATGGAACGCAGAAGGAGTATGACGACTTCAATAGGTGGTTACAAACGGTCAAATCGCGGTATCAACACCGCGTAGTGATACCGGGTGACCGGGATTACGACACTATCTTCACTGCGAATAACACTATCTGCGCGACTCCGTCGAATCCCGAAGGTTTAAAGAATCTGATGAATAGATTGCTACCGAACGCAACGGTGTTGATGCATGAAGCCAAGGAAATCGTGGTAAACAATAACACTATTTTACGTTTTTATGGATCTCCTTGGTGCCGCGGTCACGATGTTGCAAGACCGGGCGATACACCTGCATGTAGAGATGTTTTAACCGAATTAGTACAACGATTTGATGAAATCCCGGCAAACGTCGACGTGCTTCTCACCCATTGCGCGCCCTATGAGATTCTAGATGACGCAACTGATTACACAATACTGCCGGTCAATACCAGTCCCGTAAGATGGGGCTCGTCGCGACGGTTACTCAATGCGGTGATGACTAGGCGACCAAAACTACATTTGTTTGGGCACGTGATTGAACAAAACGGTTATTGGGTGAAGACGGAAGACGGGTCGTATAGTAATGACGTCTGCGGCTCTGAGGTGAATCCCCCAGTGACTAGCTATCCGTGCGCTTTGATGTCAAACAATGCCATGATAAACAAAAGGGGTGATGCGATTGTAGGTAACGCCCGGCTGATACTGCTACCTGCGAAGGCGTCATATGGGGAAGGAACACTCACCGAGTGCAATGGCGATACCGTGATAACTTACACAGGAACGTTCACAACAGACCGGTTTGAATCGCAGGATTTAGATCGAACAAAGGATTTTAGAGTGCTAACAACCCGGAATAATGTTGTTGTGCGATTGGAAACCAGAGTGGGCGACAGTACGTACGAGGGAGATGTGGTAAGTGACGGTAACAAGCCTGGGAACCACTTGAAACACGGACAAGGCACTTTGGATACCATTAACTATCGATACACAGGTGCCTGGCACAAAGATACGCGTCACGGGAGTGGTATCTTCGAGTGTAAGCAGACAACCACAGCTTACTTCCCTTTCGAAGCGGGGGATTTGTACGAGGGTGAGTTCAACATGCGGGTAGCCGAGGGAAATTGCGTTCGATGGGAGCGTCCCAACGTATTCTTGTTCTCGGGCACATTAAAGGGTAACTGTCCAGTGACCGGAGTGTATGAAAGCTTCTGTGACCACACCAGAGGAAATGGAACGGAGTGGAAAAGGGGGTGGAAATACCACGGTGAATTCCAAGAATTCATGATGCACGGAGCAGGCGAACTGATGGTAACTGACAGCGCTAACGTGCTAACCGTGTCGAAGGGAACCTTCCTGAAGCACCGCCTCGATTTATTGAAGAATTATACTAAAATCAAGCAAGAAAATAATCTTTTGCACATGGAATTCAACGGTGGAAACCATTCTTATGAAGGCGGAGTGATAGTGGATGCAGACGGCCACCATGTGAAACACGGCAGCGGCACGTACGACTGCGAGGCGTATCGATACGAGGGCAGTTGGCAGAATAATAAATTTCATGGGCGTGGAAAATATGTATGTAAATTGAAAAAACCCGAATATTTTCCATTTGAAGCTGGCGATTTGTACGAGGGAGAGTTCAATGACGCGGTTGCCGAAGGAAGCGACTGCAGATGGGAGCATCACGGTAAATTCAGGTATACCGGCGTATTGCGAGCGGGCCAACCTTGTGCTGGGGAGTATGAAAGCTTTCGCGACCACACCAAAGCAGGTATTGAGTGGAAAAGCGGGTGGAAATACAGCGGTGAATTGCAGGATTTCAAGATGCACGGGGCAGGCAAGCTGACCATAAGCGATAGCACGGGCGTCATCACCATATTGGAGGGAAGGTTTGTCAATCACGTGTTCGATAGGACGAAGGATTACAAGATCTATAAGTGCGCCAATAACGTTGTGGTGCAAATGGTAACCAAAGTCGGTGAATTAACATACGATGGAGATGTAGCACCAGGTGATACGGTGGGCACATATAGTAAGCATGGGCGAGGCACATTGGACTCCAATAACTATCGATATGAAGGCGATTGGTACTATGACACGCGTCATGGCAGTGGCAGGCTTGAATGTAAGCAGACAACCGCTGCTTACTTCCCTTTCGAAGCGGGGGATTTGTACGAGGGTGAGTTCAACATGCGGGTAGCCGAGGGAAATTGCGTTCGATGGGAGCGTCCCGGTTTATTCAAGTACGCAGGGAAAATGGCGGGTAATTATCCAGTGACCGGAGTGTATGAAAGCTTCTGTGACCACACCAGAGGAAATGGAACGGAGTGGAAAAGGGGGTGGAAATACCACGGTGAATTCCAAGAATTCATGATGCACGGAGCAGGCGAATTGACGGTAACTGACAGCGCTAACGTGCTAACCGTGTCGAAGGGAAGCTTTGTGAATCATGTGCTCGATAAAACGAGGGATTACATGATATACATCTTTGCGAACAATGTCGTGGTGCAAATGGATTGTAGCATCGCTAATGCGAAATATATCGGGGATGTTAAAGGGCAATTTGGGTCGAGGGACTACATGAAACAAGGACGAGGCACATATGAATGCGAGGCTTACCGCTACGAAGGTGACTGGGTCAGCGACAAGCGTCACGGACATGGTAAGCTTGAATGTAAACTGACAGTGGCTGAATACCAACCTTTTGAAACCGGCGACGTGTACGAGGGAGAATTCAATATGCGAATACCCGAGGGAAATTGTGTTCATTGGACGCGTCCTAATGTATTTATTTACCGAGGAACCATGTCAAACGGAAAGAAACACACGGGCGTTCTCAGCGACTTGGTGACGGGGGCGACCGAGAGGTATGAAAACGGAAACCGCGTTTAGAGGAGTGCATTGTAACTATTAATTACTATATTTATTCTTTTTCTTTTTGGTACGTACCATATGGGTGTGGAGAATTTATTTTTTTGTTCAACGAAATTGGAAAAGAGTGACTCAGTGTGTGATTAAGCGATTTTTTGTGTGAAATTGAGTGAGTTTGCGAGTATTATTTAACTAATTGATAATATAAAACTCGTTTATGATGATAATTACATTGTTGGTAGCATTGCTGTGTATAACCATTTGTGGTGCAAATATACCATCCTGGCAAGTCTCTTCTACTACGAGTAATCGTCAATCATTGTTATCGGATCCTAAATTGAATGTTAATGAACCACGAAGGTTGGGCACTCACACACTCACTTATACACTCACTCACTTATTCACTCACTCACTTATTTCAATCCAGGGTAATAAGTGAATTTACTGATGTTTCATCGCGTAAAGGATTCATCCGAAAAGTTTATGGCATTTTCATGGTCCAAATGGCAGCAACAATCGGCGCAACCGCGTATACCATGAATAATTTCGAGTTACAACATTTCTTTTTTCAGCATATAAAACCACTTTTTTCAGCAGCATTTTCAGGCATATTTCTGTCTTCAATGGCGTTGCAATGGGCTCCGAACCTGCGATACAAAGCGCCAGCCAACTTCATACTTTTAGGAATTCATACACTGTGTAATTCGTTTTTTTTAGCAATTTTTTCAACTATGTTTGATCCAAAAATGGTATGCTTAGGTATTATTCACTTACTCACTTGCTTACTTACTCACTCACTCACTCACTCACTCACTAATTAAGGCACTATGCATACATTATCAGTGCTTGTAGGTGCAACCATTTATTCTTTGCACCCAAAAAGTCGTGATTTAACTGTTTTTGGTAATGTATTATTGGCTTCATTGGCTTCTGTATCCACTGGTACGGCACCTTAACTCACTAACTCGCTAACTCACTCACTCACTCACTCACTCACTCACTCACTCACTCACTCACTCACTCACTCACTCACTC
>JACCDO011367000.1_pt1 | contig 10179 bp, 19 predicted proteins | sample 7446101 | NCBI WGS metagenome assembly JACCDO01 (sample SAMN15323440, study PRJNA562643) | freshwater metagenome | isolation source: river surface water | place: USA:Blue River Watershed | collected 2017-08-16
CCCCCTTCAAGACCTAGCCCGTAAAGGTTTCTCAAATTCGTCAAGTTTTTTTCTTGTGAATCCAAAAGGCCGCCTGTAAAGAGCTGAGGTCCTAAAAAGTAAATCCACACAAAGATTGCTCAATCGTCACATCGGTATGAGGTAACTTTCTGTGGTAAATTTTTAATTTCATCTTGGAGATGTGAAAAATGGCTAACGAACATAAAATTCGAATCAAGCTGAAAGCTTTTGATCACCGCGTTCTTGATCAATCTGTGTGGGAGATTGTGAACACTGCAAAGCGCACCGGTGCGACCGTGCGCGGCCCGATCCCTCTTCCGACCGTGATCAACAAATATTGCGTTCTTCGTTCTCCTCACGTGGATAAGAAGTCTCGCGAGCAGTTTGAGATCCGGACGCACAAGCGTCTTTTGGATATTATGGAGCCTACCCAGCAGACCGTTGATTCGCTGATGAAGTTGGATCTGTCTGCAGGCGTGGATGTAGAAATTAAGTCCTAAGTTTTGAGGCCGGCTGGAGTTTATCTGGTCGGCTTTTCGTCTTTTGGTTCTGATACTGTCTTGATCCCGCGAAAGTGGGCCCCTCTTGAAAAGTCAGGGCTGAAAAACCCAATAAGCGGTGAACGCATCCGGCGCCCTTCTTTTGAAATCGTTCCGGTGATGCGGCCCTGGTTGGGGTAATCAAAAAAGGTATGTCGTAGACATACGTGGAGAGTGAAAATGGAAAGCAATCAGGCAACAGCGACTTCTGCTGTGGCTGCTTCTAGCAGCTCTGCAGGTCGTGAATCTGTGGCTCTAACCGCAGGGCGCGGTGGGATCCTCGGGATGAAAGCAGGGATGACTCAGGTTTACAATGATGGCGGCCGCTCTTTGGCTGTGACCGTTATTGACTTGGCTCCGACTGTGATCACGCAAGTGAAAACCAAAGCAAGCGAAGGCTACAATGCGATTCAGGTGGGCTTTGTGTCGCGCAAGGCGAACAAGGGCTCTAAGTCCGAGCAGGGACATGCACGTGCCGCAGGTGAGTCTTTCTATCACTATCAAGAGATCCGTCTCCCAGAAGACGCGAAACTCGATGGTTTGACCGTAGGTAAAGTTCTTTCTCCTGAGTTCGTGAAGGAAGGCGACCTGGTCGACGTCACTTCGCGTTCTAAAGGGAAAGGCTTCCAGGGTGGTATGAAGCGCTTCCACATGCACGGTGGTAATAAAACTCACGGGGCCTCTGTGAGTCACCGTTCGTTGGGTTCTATCGGTAACCGCGCTGATCCGGCGAAGTGTTTCAAGAATAAAAAAATGGCTGGTCAAATGGGCAGTGCGCGCGTGACGGTTCAAAACGTCCGCGTCGTGAAAGTCGATGTTGAGAATCAGCTGATGCTTGTTCACGGAAGCGTGCCAGGTCCGAAAAGCGGCGTGGTGATGGTCCGTCGTGCAGTGAAGGTTTCGGGGTAACGTATGCCGACATTAGACGTATTGAATTTGAAAAATGAAAAAGTGGGAAGCCTAGAGCTCCGCGCCGATGTTTTCGGTGTCGAAGTTAATCACGCGCTTGTGCATCAAGTGATCAAGGCTCAGCTTGCAGCTCGTCGCCAAGGTACTGCGAAGACGAAATGCAAAGGTGAAGTAAACGGCGGCGGGAAGAAGCCTTTCCGTCAAAAAGGGACTGGTAATGCACGTCAAGGTTCCAGTCGTTCGCCGCTGCAGCCGGGTGGGGGTCAGAACTTCGGGCCTCAGCCAAGGAGCTATGAACAGGCGACACCTAAAGAGATGACTCGCGGAGCTCTTCGTTCGGTTCTGTCCGATCGTTTGGGTGCGAAGCGTCTTCTGGTTGTCGACTCTTTCAACCTTGCCGATGCAAAAACCAAGACTATGGCGAAGATCCTCAAGGATCAAATGAAGCTCAATAAAGTGCTCTTGGTGGATGCTGAGAATACAAACCTTGAGCGTAGTGCTCGTAACTTGGCTCATGTTCGTGCCCTCCGTGTTGAGGGGATTAACGTGTACGACATCGTTCGTCATGACTGGGTTGTTCTTTCGAAAACCGCTGTTGCGGCGATCGAAAAACGCCTTGGACGGGAAGGATAATCGGCGATGAATAAGATTTTTGAGATCATCCGCAGACCTATCATTAGTGAAAAAAGCGCTGCTTTGACTGAAGTTGCTGGCAAGTACGCTTTCGAAGTTCTTGCTTCTGCAAACAAGAACGAAGTGAAAGATGCAGTTGAGAAGCTCTTCAACGTAAAAGTAAAGAGCGTTCGTACCATGGTGATGCATGGTAAACTGAAGCGTCTTCCACGTGCGGAAGTGAAGTTGGCAAACTGGAAAAAGGCGATTGTGACCCTTGCTGAGGGTAACAAAATCGATTTCTTTCAAGCTAAATAAGGTTTGAAAAACTAAGGGATACTAAGAGGAAACTATGGCTGTTAAATCCTATAAGCCGATTACCCCTTCGCTGCGGTTTAAGACCGTAGCGGACTTCTCGGGGCTCACTCCTTTGAATGAGCAACCTAAGAAGCCACGTGCATTGTTTAAGCCGCTGCGTAAAACCGGTGGTCGCAACCAGTTCGGTAAGATGACCGTTGCCCACATCGGTGGTGGTCACAAGAGAAAGTTCCGCGTGATTGATTTCATGCGCGACAAGCTCGAAATCCCCGCGACTGTTGCGTCTTTGGAATACGATCCGAACCGTACTGCATACATTGCATTGGTCAGTTATGCAGATGGTGAGAAACGTTATATCTTGGCGCCTCTCGGTCTCAAGGTAGGAGACAAAGTGATCGCAAGTGATTCTGCAGATATCAAGCCAGGTAACCACCTGACTTTGTCGGCAATTCCAGTAGGTACTTTGATCCACAATATTGAAGTCACTCCTGGCCGGGGAGGTCGTATGACCCGCTCCGCAGGGAATTTCGCTCAGCTCATGGCTAAAGAAGGCGAGTATTGCCAAGTCAAAATGCCGAGCGGCGAAATGCGCCTCATTCACTCCCGTTGCCGTGCGACGATTGGTCAGGTTTCGAACCCTGAGCATGAGAACATTGCGATTGGTAAAGCAGGACGTGCCCGCTGGATGGGTGTTCGTCCTACGAACCGCGGGGTTTCTATGAACCCGATCGACCACCCTCACGGTGGTGGTGAAGGTAAGGCCTCCGGTGGTGGTCACCCACGTACTCCGTGGGGTGTTCCAACCAAGGGTTACAAAACCCGTAACAACAAGCGCACTGATGCTTTCATCGTGAAGCGCCGGAAGTAAGGGAAGGGAGACTGAAAAGTGGCTCGTTCAATTAGTAAAGGTCCTTTTTGTGATGCTCACGTTGAGAAGAAAGTGGCTGTCGCACGCCAGACTCAAGATCGTAAAGTGATCAAGACTTGGTCGCGTCGGTCCACGATTCTTCCGGATTTCGTTGGAATGACTTTCGCTGTTCACAACGGTAAAAAGTTTGTTCCAGTGTACGTGACTGAGAACATGGTTGGGCACAAGCTCGGTGAGTTCGCTCCTACGCGTACTTTCCACGGGCATACTGCCTCGGATAAGAAAGCTGCTGCTGATAGCAGTAAGGCGCCTGCAGCGAAACCTGCAGCTAAGTAACACGGAGACAGGTGGATTATGGAAGTCACAGCTAAACTCGGCTTCGTGAGAATCACTCCCCGCAAAATGGGCCTCTTGGCGGATGAGATTCGTGGAAAAGGAATTAATGAGGCTCTTGCCTATCTGCAGTTTTCTACGCGGAAGCGTACTGCAGGGATCCTCTCTTGTTTGCTCAAGAGTGCGGTTGCTAACGCAGACCAGAAAAAAACGATGGATGTTGATAATCTTTTCGTTAAAACGATTCTGGTTGGCCAAAGCACCATGCTGAAGCGTTTTCGCCCTCGTGCGAAAGGTTCTGCATTCCGGATCAACAAGAAGACCAGCAACGTCACTGTTGTGCTGGCTGAGCGGTAACAGGAAAGGATAGCGAGGGATTCATGGGTCAGAAGGTACATCCAATTGGATTTCGACTCGGTGTTACCCGTACTTGGGATAGCCGGTGGTATTCGAAAAAAGACTACGCAAAGCTTCTCCACGAAGATATTCACATTCGTGAGACGCTGAAAGAGAAGCTGTACTCGGCCGGGATCGCTAAGATCGAGATCGAGCGCGCAGCAAGCAAGGTTAAAATCAATGTTCACACTGCGCGTCCTGGTATCGTGATCGGTAAAAAAGGCGCCGGCGTTGAGCAGATCAAAGCTGAAGTTCAGAGAATGTCCAAAAGTGACGTTTTCTTGAACATCATCGAAGTCAAGAAGCCAGAAGCTAACGCGACTTTGATTGCCGAGAACGTAGCTGCTCAGCTTGAGAAGCGCGTTGCGTTCCGTCGAGCAATGAAAAAATGCATGACTGCTGCTTTCAAGCAGGGTGTCAAGGGAATTAAGATCCGGGTTTCGGGTCGTCTCGGTGGCGCTGAAATCGCTCGTACGGAATGGTACAGTGAGGATTCCGTTCCTCTCCATACTCTTCGTGCGAACGTTGATTACGGGACTGCAATGGCTAAAACCACTTACGGTGTGATTGGCGTGAAAACCTGGGTTTATCACGGTGAAATCGCAACCTTGAAGAAGCAAGCCGCCGCTGACGCGAAGGCTGCTCAGAAGGAGTAATAACCCATGTTGGCACCTAAGCGAGTCAAATGGCGGAAGGTCGCCAAAGGAAAGATGCGGGGGATGGCCCTTCGCGGTGGAAATCTTTTCTTTGGAGAATTTGGACTTCAAGCACTTGAGTGTGGAAAAATCACCGCACGTCAGTTAGAGGCATCCCGGGTGGCGATGACTCGTTCCGTTAAGCGGGGCGGTCAGATTTGGGTTCGTATTTTCCCAAATAAGCCTCTCACCAAGAAGCCTGCTGAAACCCGAATGGGTTCCGGTAAAGGTAACGTGGAAGAATGGGCAGCAGTGATTAAGCCAGGCCGTATCATTTTTGAGATGGCTGGCGTGAGCAAAACGGAAGCTTTTGAAGCGCTCCGTCTTGCAAATCACAAGCTTCCTATTCAGTGCAAACCAGTGACCCGTGAAACCCAGATGAAAATTCCGGGTCAACGAATCGCTGCTCAACCCGCACAGAAGTAAGTGCGACTGAGAACTGCGGAGAAAGCCTATGTCGAAAAAAATCTTTGATAAAATTAAGTCCATGTCTTCGGCTGAGCTGAAGTCCCGTGCAGGAGAGTTGGAAGAGCAACTTTTCCGCATTCGGATTCAAAAGGTTACCGGTCAGACGACTGGTTATGCTCAAGTGTGGAAGATGCGTAAGGAGCTTGCACGTGTTCTCACTGCAATGACTCAAAAGGCATCCGGATAAGTCCCGGAACTTTAGCTATTCCGGTTTTAAGAGGAAATTATGGCGAAAGCTGAAAAAAAGACAACTCAGGCAGCGGCGAAAGTAGAAACTCCCGCTGTGCAGGTTGAAGGTAAAGCAAGGCAGAAGCGCGTGTTGGTCGGTATGGTCGTCAGCGATAAAATGCAAAAGACCATCGTTGTTGAAGTGAAGCGCCGGGTTCGGCACTCACTCTACAAGAAGTACGTGACCCGCTCTCGTCGCTTTAAAGCACACGATGAAAAGAACGAAGCGCGTGTAGGTGATGTGGTGACTATCATTGAGAGTCGTCCATTGAGCCGTGACAAGCGCTGGGCACTTCAGGGTGTGGTTCGTCGCGGACTTCAAACCATTGAAGTAACTGCGTAAGAAGAAAGGTAAGGATTAGACCATGATTCAAATGCGGACACGCCTGGATGTAGCAGATAACTCCGGTGCAAAATCTGTGATGTGTATTAAGGTTCTCGGTGGATCTCGTCGCCGCTACGCGAGTATTGGTGACGTGATCGTTGTGACGGTTAAAGATGCTGTCGCAAATTCCAAAGTGAAGAAGGGTGACGTGCTGAAAGCCGTTATCGTTCGGACTAAGAAGGAAGTGAATCGAAACGACGGCAGTTACATTCGTTTCGACACGAACTCTGCTGTTTTGATCAACGCTTCCAATGAGCCGATCGGGACACGTATCTTTGGACCAGTTGCGCGCGAGCTCCGTGCACGTGCGTTTACCAAAATCATTTCGCTGGCGCCGGAAGTTCTCTAATTCGGGCCGATGTGGAAAGTCACTGTAAGCGTCTTCGATGGGCGAAGCCGTGAGTCAGTGAGGAGGAAAAAGTTGTGAGTGACGCTAATCAGACTAAAGAGAAAAAGCCTGCGGGCGAGGCAAAAGGTAAGAAGGGTAAGGCTGCTGCCAACCTGAACACCGTGATTGCTGCTGCAGGTGAGACAAAGGTGAGTCCTTCAAAGACGCCTCGTCTCTTGGATACCTACCGTAAGACGATCGTTCCTTCTTTGATGAAGGAGCTTCAGGTCTCCAACCCTATGGACGTTCCTCGTATTGTTAAGGTTACGATTAATTGCGCTGTTAAAGATGCAGTCGGTAACCCGAAGGTTTTGGACGGTGCGTTGGACGAAATTATGGCAATTACAGGTCAGAAGCCAGTTTTGACCCGCGCGAAGAAAGCTATCGCGGCTTTTAAGGTGCGTAAGGGTAACGCTGTGGGTGTCATGGTTACGCTGCGCAGAGCACGGGCATGGGAATTTCTTGACCGTATGATGAACGTTGCCTTGCCTCGCGTTCGTGACTTCAAGGGTGTGAACTCGAAGTCGTTTGATGGACGTGGGAACTACTCCCTCGGTATTCGTGAGCAGATCATCTTTCCAGAGATCAATTACGATAAGATCGACAAGATTCGTGGGATGACGGTTACTGTTACAACCACGGCAAAAGATAATGAGCAGGCTCGTGCGCTTTTGACTGCGCTCGGTATGCCTTTCCGCAAGTGATCTGCTAAGAGCAGGGAGATAATTCGTGTCTACCAAAGCGAAACTTGAAAAAATTGGTAAGAAACCTAAATTTCGTACACGTGTGCATAATCGTTGCCCGTTGTGCGGACGTCCGCGTGCTTTCATGCGGAAGTTTAATATGTGCCGTCTTTGCTTCCGCGGTTTGGCCCTCAAGGGTCTTCTGCCAGGCGTGACGAAATCCAGCTGGTGATTTTGGAGTAAGATTATGGCGATGACTGATCCAATTGCAGATCTTCTGACACGTCTTCGGAACGCAACTCGTGAAGGGCACGAGAAAATGGAAGTTCCTGCTTCCCGTCTGAAGGCAAACGTAGTTCGTGTATTGAAGGAAGAAGGATACATCCGGAATTTCCGCCTCCACCGTGAGGAAGGTTTCCCGGTTATCAAGATTTTCCTCAAGTACACAGAGAACGGTAAGAGCGTAATTCAAGGCCTTCGGCGCGTAAGCCGTCCTGGTCTCCGTCGCTACAGCGGCTACGATGCGCTTCCTCGTCCTTTGAGTGGTGCTGGTATTGCTATTGTTTCGACATCTAAGGGTGTCATGACGGGGCAAAAGGCTCGGGCTAACAAGCTCGGTGGCGAAATTCTGGCTGAGGTGTGGTGATCTATGTCGAGAGTCGGAAAAGTCCCGGTAAAAATCTTGTCGGGCGTTAAAGTTCAGTTGAAAGATGGAACCCTCTTTGTCGAGGGCCCAAAAGGGAAGCTGTCTCACGTTATCGCTGCAGGCGTTAAGGTGAAGGTTTCGCCTGCTGATATTGTGGTCGAGAGAGATGAGTCCATGGAGAAGGCGGCAGCTGTCCAGGGATTGACTCGCACTTTGGTTCACAACATGGTTCATGGGGTTCACACCGGATTTACCAAGGAATTGGATATTGTAGGTGTTGGATACCGTGCTGCTGTGAAGGGTCAGCTTCTTACTCTCACTTTGGGTTATTCCCATCCTGTGGAGTATGAAGTTCCTCAAGGTGTGACTGCAAAGGTTGAAAACAATACCCGAGTGGTCGTCAACGGCGCGGACAAAGTTCTCGTCGGAATGGTGGCTGCGAAGATCCGTAGCTTTAAAGAGCCTGAGCCTTATCAAGGTAAGGGTGTTCGCTACGTGAACGAGCATATTGTCCGGAAGCAAGGTAAAGCTGCCGGCTCGAAGTAATCAGGGGTTAATATGGCGACTAAAATTCGTAATCGCACAAGTGAAAAGCTCCAAGTTCGGAGCAAGCGTCGGAGCCGGATCCGTGGTAGACTGGAAGGGGTTGATTCCCGTCCACGTCTCTGTGTGTTTCGCTCTAACACTGGGATTTACGTCCAGGTAATTGATGACGCGAAAGGGGTAACCCTTGTCGCTGCATCGAGCCAGGATGAAGAAGTAGGTGCCGCGCGGGGCAAGAAGAATCTGGATGCTGCTAAGGCAGTTGGGGTTCTGGTTGCGAAGCGTGCTCTCGCTAAGAAGATCGATCAGGTTGTCTTTGATCGTAGCGGGTATTTGTACCACGGTCGTATTCGTGCAGTGGCAGACGCCGCTCGCGAAGGCGGGCTGAAGTTCTAATTCATCCTTGGAAATCGGAGAAAAGACGATGCAAGCAGCTCCAAATCAGAAAGCAGGATTCGGTCGTCCTCAAGAAGAGACTGAGTTCGAAGATAAGGTGATTCACATCAACCGTTGCGCAAAGGTTGTGAAGGGTGGACGTCGGTTCAGCTTCGCCGCAATTGTTGTTGTGGGTGATAAAAAAGGCCAGGTCGGTATCGGTCTCGGAAAAGCAGGTGAGGTTCCCGAGGCTATTAAGAAGGCTGGTAAGCAGGCAAAGAAGAACCTCGTGAAGGTCTCTTTGACGGGTACCACTATTCCTCATGAAGTGACTGGTCATTTCGGTGCCAGCCGCGTTTTGATGAAACCGGCTCCAGAAGGAACCGGAATCATCGCGAGCTCGTCCGTTCGCGCTATTCTTGAGGCAGCCGGGGTTCAAAACATTCTCACGAAGTCGCTCCGCCGCGATAATCCGCACAACGTTGTTCGTGCGGCACTCGAAGCGCTCAGCCAGTTGAGAACTTTTGAAGAAATCGCAGCAGGCCGTGGTAAAACGGTCGGAGAGATCCTCTAGTTCCTTCGGGGGCTAGGGTGAAGGTGGTGTTCTGTGAATAAACCAAAGACCATTACAATTAAACTAATGAAGGGCACCGTTGCTTGTACTCCATTGCAACGGGCTACTATTAACGGCTTGGGTCTCAAGAAGCGTGAACAAGTGAAAACCCTGGAAAACACTCCTGCTGTCCGCGGGATGATTAAGAAGGTGCTTCACTTGGTTCAGGTTGTTTCTGAGACGCGCTAAAGGATAGGACGTTGAGGTTGTCATGATTAAGTTAAATACACTCAAAGCTCAGCCAGGCGCGACTCATAACAAGAAGCGCTTGGGACGCGGATCAGGTTCGGGACACGGACCTACCGCAGGTAAAGGGGATAAGGGTCAATTGGCCCGCTCAGGTGGAAGTGTTCGCCCAGGATTCGAAGGGGGGCAGATGCCTCTCTATCGTCGGATTCCAAAGCGTGGTTTCACCAATATTTGGCGTCGGAGCCAGGCCACTGTAAACCTTTCTCAGCTGAACGAAGTTCAGTTTGCTGGGAATGCAGTTACCCTGGACTCACTTCTCGATATGGGCGTTGTGAAAGGCCAGTTTGACCGTTTGGCAGTTCTCGGGAACGGTGAGATCACTCAGGCGATTCATGTCACTGCCAATAAGGTCAGTGCAAGCGCTCGTGAGAAGATCGAGAAGGCTGGCGGGAAAGTCACCTTGATTGAAATTAAGACGCCAAAGAAGTTGGCAAAAAAAGTTAAAGCTTAATTTTCGGTTTTCCGTTCATTTTGCTTGATCAAGCGAGTGACTTTAAGGGTACTTAGAGTCACTCGCTTTTTGTTTGAGTCTCATTTTAACGCTGTACCTGGTTTCAACTGCTCTTGTTTCCTCAATTTGGGGGTAGCGTCATGTCCGGAATTGCTGGTCTCTTTAAGATTCCTGAGCTTCGTAAAAGGATCGTTTTTACGCTTGGAATGTTGGCTGTTTACCGTATTGGTGTTCATGTCCCGACTCCCGGGGTCGATGGAGCGGCTTTGCAGCAGGTTTTTGCAAACATGCAGGGGACCATTTTTGGGTGGTTTAACCTGTTCAGCGGTGGGGCGCTTGAGCGCTTTAGTATTCTTGCCCTTGGGGTGATGCCCTACATCAGCTCCTCGATTATTTTTCAGCTTCTGACGGTCGTGTGGCCTTATCTTCACGACTTGCAGAAGGAAGGTGATGCGGGACGACGAAAGATTACCCAGTACA
>JACCDO012137171.1_pt1 | contig 10179 bp, 11 predicted proteins | sample 7446101 | NCBI WGS metagenome assembly JACCDO01 (sample SAMN15323440, study PRJNA562643) | freshwater metagenome | isolation source: river surface water | place: USA:Blue River Watershed | collected 2017-08-16
AAGACAAGAATGGGTGTTGATGAGAGATAAATAATGAATGATCTCCGCTTTCTTGAAGCCATTCTAGTCCACCTTTCAGCGCGTTTACTAATTCAAGGACTTGTAAATCAACCATTTTCACTCCATGTGGATCATTAAAAAAGATAAGGCGCTTTAGAACACAAATCCTTGGTATTTATTTGGATTTTAAATGTTTAAAATTGATAACCAAGTTGTGGGGGTTGTAAAGCATACTCATTTCCATTCTCTAATACAAGTTGCCATTTCTCTCTACTGCCCATTGCTGGGACTCTCAAAGCAGCCAAGAACCCCTTTTCATCCTTCTCTCCCTTTAATCGGGTTTGAAATCTTTGACCCACAGCAAAGTCCAAGCAAAACGCTCTTTTTCTCTGCCCAATCCAAGGTTGAGATTCAAATGGGGCAAAGAGTTGGGGTTTAAATTCATCGATGGGCAATCCATTAAAACTACGCCAATAATGTCCAAAAACCACAGCTTGGGGTTGATCATAAAATTCCCACCATTTTTGACGATCTGTGATTTGCCATTGAAACCCAGACCAGAATGGTTTTTGGGGATAGATATCACCTTGCAAACCTTGGGTAATCACTCTTAATGGATTGAGATTTTGATTTAAACAGTAGTAACGAGCTAGGATGGGCAAGTGTCGTGGTGGGGATTTTCTTTGTTCTAAACTTAGATTTAAGCCTTGTTCTTGGTATAAAGCTTTCATTGTCAATGGATCAAAACCGATTTTCTTGAGTGTTTCATTGATTTGGTTCTGAAATTGATAATTGAGTTGGCTCCAACTTGTGACATAATGGGGGATTTGTTCAAAACTCAGATTATGCCAACAGGCATGCACAAGTTTAAGATCTGGTCTTTCTAAACCCAAAGGCAAATGGTTAAAATACTCAATAATCCTTTGTGCTTGGGTTTCACTTGCGACTTCCATGGGTGCCATCCAACCGTTTTCTTTGGCATAATTTGCCCGTTGTTGGCTAATCCAAGCATTTTCAGCCTTTTCTACATTAGATAAGATTCTGAGTTCATGGTTACCCAGTAAGCAATATGCTCGATTATAACGATGTAATTTCATGACAAACTCTGCCACACTGGGACTAAAAGGCCCACGATCGATTAAATCGCCTAGAAAAACCAGCATTCTCTTCTCTGGGTGCATACCATCTTCATTGTAACCCAAATGTTTGATCAAAGAAATAAGCGCCTCAAGCTCTCCATGTACATCTCCAATAATATCGATGGGACCGCTTGTTAAGCTTTGTATGACCTGAGGCATTTTCACTCCACTATTTAACTAACCTTACTTAAAAAAATATCTCAGTGGATCATAGCAAATTTTTTATGATTTCACACCTTTTAGAACATCTTTCAATTCATCGCTTTGAAATAATTCAGTAATCACATCGCTACCACCGATCAATTCACCATTGACATAGAGTTGAGGAATGGTTGGCCAATTGCCATAAACCTTGATCCCATCTCTGATTTCAGGGTCAACCAATACATTGTAAGAAGCGAATGGTACACCAGTTTCTCTGATAAAATGAGCTGCTCTGGCAGAAAAACCGCATTGTGGTGCATCTGGTGTTCCCTTCATAAAAAGCAACACTGCATTTTGAGTCACCATATCATGTATTCTTTGTTGTACATCAGACATAATCTTTATCCTTATTTATTTAAGTTGAACTAGATTTTGAGGGGTTTGAGGTATTTGGGTTGAAGTTCCTTGATTGGTTTGAGAAGGAGTAAAGGTTTTCATGGTAAACGCATGAATTGGCCCATGCATCAATTCTCCAAGAGATTGATATACCCATTTTTGTCTTTCAAAACTTCTTTTACCTTCAAAAGCTTCACTTACAATCACAGCTTCCCAATGATCTGCTGTGCCAGTGAGATCAGTGAGTGTCACAGTGCTATTAGGGATAGAAGCTTGAATCCTATCAATGATCTGTTTTTCGATTTGAAATCCCATGTTTACTCCTATTTCATTGAATCAAGACTTAATGCTTGTTCATCTATAACAAGAATTTTATCAAAATTGCAAGTCAACTTTAACATGTAGGTTAAAGTTGTTAAAAAATTTATCAATTGCTGTTTTTTTAGCTATGATTATGTTGCCATGAAATTAAGGAGTATATCGAAATGTCTTCTAAGGATAATTCGCCTACCGTATCAGATCAAGCATTGGTTTTAAAAAGCGCAAGTAATGATCTACAAGCGCATTTGGAAAAAGATGAGCCATTACCGGAAATCGATATTTTAGATACGGAGGATTTGGAGGATTTTAAGCATTTGGAAGAAGATGATGATCAAGGGGAGATCGATGATTTGCCAGTGATTTTCAAGAATGAACCTGATCAAGATGAGTTATCGTTCTATTTGAGTCAAATCAGGCAGTATCCTTTGCTCACGCGTGAAGAAGAGCAGAAGCTAACTCAGCATTATTTTCAAAAACAAGATCAGAAAACAGCAAAGAAGTTAGTGACAAGCAATTTGAGGTTAGTGGTCAAGATTGCGATGGAGTATAGAAGAAATTGGGTGAGTGTGATTGATTTGATACAAGAAGGGAATTTGGGGTTAATGGAAGCAGTCAAGCGTTTTGATCCTTATCGTGGTGTGCGATTTAGTAGCTTTGCTAGGTATTGGATTCGGGCTTTGATTTTGCAGTATATCCTCAAGAATTTTAGGATGGTGTCATTTTCAAATACAAGGGCTGGGCGAAAGCTATTTTTTAGGTTGGAAAAGGAAAGAGCAAAATTAATCGCATTATATGGGGAAGCGACAACCAAGCAACTGGCTTTAAATCTGGGGGTAGATGAATCGGATGTGGAAATCGCCAATGCGCTCAAACATGCGCCGATTTCTTTGAGTGAGCCGAGATGGGGGCAAGATCAGGATGGGCCTTCATTTGCGGATATGTTAGAAGATAAAAGTGCATCTCCAGAAACGCAGGTGATTCATAATGAGTTTCAGGGATTGGTATTTAAGTATATGCGAGAGTTTGAAAAAACCATAGATAATGATCGAGATCGTGTGATTTGGCAAGAGCGGTTGATCTCTGAAGATCCGATTGCATTATCGGAATTAGGGGAGAGGTTTAATGTATCTCGTGAAAGGGTTAGGCAATTAGAAAATCGAATTAAGAAGAAACTGGAAGCGTATATGAAAGAGAATTTGGGGGAGGAATTTATTGTGGGGATACAAAATAATGGCTATCAAAAAGATTAAAAGCTATTTTCATTTTCTTTCTTTTATGTTAAAGAACATTATCTATTTTTAGATCAAAGAATCATAGGAGAATGCAAAATGGATATTTCATTAAAGCAACAAATCAATGATAGATTAAAGCAAGCGATGATTGCCAAAGATAAGCAAACCATGGATCTCATGAGAATGCTTAAGGCAAAGATGATTGAGAAATTAACATCTAAGGGTTTTGAAGGCGAAGAAAATGATGCTTTATGGTTAGTGGTCATTGAAGCTTATCTCAAACAACTTTCCAAAGCGTTAGAAGAATACAAAGCGCTTGGTGAACAAGCAGCCCATCAAGTGGAACAATTGAATTGGGATATTGAAGCACTAAGAGCGTATTTACCAGCAAAAGCTGATGAAGCAACCATGACTCAATGGGCACAAGAAGCGATTGAATCTTTGGGTGGTAAGGCAAGTGCAAAGGCTGGTCAAGTGATTGGTGTTGTGATGAAATCACACAAGGATGAAGCTGATCCAAATCTACTCAAGCAAATTGTAGCGCAATTATTGGCTTAATTGAATATTAATATTGATTTTAAGAATGATTAGTGATCATGACCATCATGTTGATCATGACCATCCATTTTATTTAATTGTAAAGGATTTTGAGCTGGACTATCTTCTTTGTATTCTGGCATGAATCGTTCTACTTTTGCATCTTTGAGTAATTGAGCGACCAATTGATGACGAGCTTCACGAATGGCTCTATTTTCGAGCATGACCTTGATATTTTCTTTGACTTCTTCTAAAGGTTTTACTCTTTCAGCTTTTTTGTCAGTGACTTTGATGATATGGAAACCAAATTCTGTTTTCACTGGTTCAGAAACTTCATTGATATTGAGAGTGAAGGCTTTATCATCAAAGGCTTTTACCATTCTACCGCGAACGATATAATTGAGATCGCCACCTTTATCTTTGTTTGGGCCTTCGGAGTATTTTTTGGCAGCTTCTTCAAAAGCTAAACCAGCTTTGATTTCGCTATAAATAGACTTAGCTTTGTTTTCAACAGCTTGGATTTCTTCGGGTTTTGCATCCTTGGAGAGCTTGAGGAAAACATGGCTTGCTTTTACTTGTTCTTTGGCTTTGTATTTATCGATATTTTGTTGATAGTAAGAAGCAACTGTTTCATCACTGACAGTGCCTTGTCCATTTTGTTTGATCAAAGCTTGGAATTTTAAGTTAGAAACAATATTCTCTTTGATTTGTTCTACGCTGGTTTTTGCAGTTTCGAGGTAGCGTTTAAAGCGTTCTTCATCCTTAAACATTTCTTTGTATTTAGCAAATTCAGCATCGATTTGAGCTTGTTCTACAACAATTTTCTTCTTCACAGTTTCTTGTTTGAGCAATTCTTCTTCGATTAATCTCTTGATGATAGATTCACGATAACGTAAAGCGATTCTATTGGGGACTTTTTGTTGGCGGTTTGCGAAACCTTCTACAAAACGATCATATTTTTCAGAGAATGCAGCCAAAGGAATTGAAGCCCCATTTACCTTAGCGATCAAACCATCTTTGCCTTTAACAGGTTCTAATGCTGGTTCATTGGCATCTGCAACAGGGTGATTACCTTGAAGCGCTTGTAGATTAGGCTTCATGATATTAGGATTCACTTGTAGATTCAGTGGTTGACCAGGAACGATTGTTGGTTTTTGTTGAGGTTGGGGGGCTTGAGCATAGAGCTGGGTGGAAAAAGCGATGGCTAATAAGACCACTAATTTACGCATTTTTGATTCCTTTGAAAAGATTGAGTTAAAAATTTCTTGCTTTGTGTATCATAATCAAAGCATGAAAATCAATATTTGCTTTTTTTAGCAAAACAAATATTGTCATTACGAGCAAAAAATTCAAGGGAAAGCGAAAAAAAATGACTTTTTTCAGACAGCTTGCCATTTGGGAACAAGAAAGGGCTGATTTTGTGGTTGCCACAGTGATCGACACGGGTGGATCAACACCTCGGCAAGTGGGGACACAAATGGCGATACGATTTGTTCAAAAAAAACTTGAAATGATCGGTACTGTAGGGGGTGGGGCATTTGAAAAATTTGTGATTGACCATGCAATGGATCTGCTTTCTCAAAAAAAAGAAAAAACCAGAGAAATTGAAATACACTTAACTCAACAGCTAGGGATGTGTTGTGGGGGGAAAATGAAAGCTTTCTTAAATAAGATAACGACAAAACCGCATATTCAAATCGCTGGTGCTGGACATGTAGGTTCTGCATTAGCGCAACTGTGTCAGCAATTAGAATATCAAGTCACACTGATCGATGAGCGCAAAGAATGGGCTGATCTCAATCGTTTTGAAAAACAGGATCATTTGACGATTAAATGTCAAAACATAGAAGAAGAATGGTTGCTTTATCCACCAGATGTCAATGATTTTATTGTGATTGCAACCCATGATCATGCATTGGATGAAAGATTGATCGCTTTACTTGCACCTAGGAATATGAGATATATAGGAATGATTGGCAGTGCGCATAAATGGCTGAGATTTAAAAAAAGATTGGTTGCCGTAGGGATCGATATTGAAGCTTTAAATCAAATCCATTGTCCCATTGGACTCAAAATCTCTGCCCAAACGCCAAATGAAATTGCAGTGAGTATTTTGGCTCAAATTATTGGGATTTATTATCAAAATTAAATAAAGGAATCTTATGTTAAATCAACTCATAGAAATCGCTTGGAAAAGCGCTTATCTCAACCAAATCTTCAGCTTACTCTTGATCATGATTCTATTTTTGCAAGTGATTAGGCATATTTCTTTTAGATTAGCAGTATCGCATTGGGCTGTTGTCTTTGAGAGTTATCATCGAGAGTTTAGGGATCAAAAGAATGCAAAATATGAACTCGATAAACAAGAAGAATTGATACCACCTCAGTATAATCAACCCATTTGGCATATTTTACCATCCATACTCACGATGCTTGGTTTATTGGGGACTTTTATTGGATTAACACTGGCATTGGCTGTGATTCCTTTTGGTGGAGAAACAGATGAGATTTTGGATGGGGTGAAAAGGGCTTTACCGATGATGGGTTCTGCATTTTGGACTTCTCTTTCGGCTTTATTTGCTTCATTGAGTATTAAAATCAATCAATATTTATTAAGTCAAATTTTTAAACAAAAGGTATTAAGGCGATTATCGAAGTTAGATGATCCTAAAATCTTAAATCAATTAGAGCAGTTGGCATTTAGTAAAGGTTTAAATGGGGCTTTTTTAAGGGATTATCAATTAAAAGATGTGATTTGGCATCAAAACTTAAATCATCAAAGACAACTAGAGCGTTTGGGGCTTCATATTTCTGAGGCGATTAAAACGCAAAGTCAAAGAATAGATGCATTATTGGATTCGAGAGCGCCCACAGGGCAGAATGATGATATGGAATTCAAAGATTTAATGAAAAATCTATTAAAGAGCCAAATTGAGATCAATCAAAAAATCTCAGATTTATTGTTGATTCAAGAGAAACAGCAACAAAAAAAGGATATTTGAATGAATGATGAATTTGATCAAATCGATGATGAACAACCTTGGGATAGTATTGTAGACTTAATGAGTTCATTGGTCTTGGTTTTATTCTTGGCTGTGTTATTTTTCATCTTAAATTATAGTAAAGCGGAAATTCGATTAGAAGAGAAACAAGAGCATTTAAAACAAGTAAAAATCGATTTAAATGACTTATCTGTGCGTTATCAGGCTTTGGAAATCAGAGAGAAGGCGATTGCGGAACAAGCGATTATACTGGGCAATCAAAAAAATCAACTCCATCAGCTCAATGATCAATTAATGACTGAGAAAAAAGAATTGGAAATGATCAAGAGCGAACTCTCTTTGGATAAGGAAAGGCTAGAAAAAGAAAAGGAAATGATTCAAGGCAAGGTGGCGTCATTGGCAACAGATAAACAGGTTTTATTAAAGGATCAGGTATTATTGCTCAAGGAAAAGCAATATTTGAATTTACAAGTAGATGAACTCAAAGATAAATTAATGCAAATCAAGTCATCTGAAGGGGCTGTATTGAGTGAGATTGCCAAAGCATTGGAAGATCAAAACAATGGTTTGCAGATCGATAAAGAAGAGGGAAAGATCGTGATGAGCAGTGAAATTCTCTTTGAAGATAATTCTGCGACTTTGAAAGAAGAAGGAAAAGTGCAATTGTCATCTGTGATTGCGTCTTTAATGCCGATATTATCAGATGCCAAAAAGATCAAAATGATTGAAGGGATTATGATTGAAGGGCATACATCGCCCACTGGTTTAGAAGAGAGGAATTGGGATTTATCGTATCAAAGGGCGAATGAAGCGAGAAAGCATATTTTTGAATTACCTGAGATCAAGAAAAAAATGAAGATCTATCAAGAGATCTTTTTTATTTCAGCATTTGGTAAAACAAGACCAGTTTATCAAAATCATCAAGTGAATGTGGAAGCGAGTCGGAGAATAGAAATCAAGTTATTGTTTAGTCAAAAGCAAGTAAAAGAGATGATTGGCAATATCAAACTCAAAGAGGATCTTTAAAATGTCAAATCCATTGATTACACAAGAATTTACAGTATTCTCTAAGCAAATCATTGCAGATCTTCATTTGAAGCCCAAAGAAATCTTTTTGAATACCAGTATGTTTTATATCACTGGTCATTTACAAGGCACCATTGAAGACCTCAAATATAAGCCTAATTCAAAATTTCATACGCCATCTCAAGTGTCAATCAATGAAAAAGCATGTGTATTATCGTATCAAGAAGAAGGTAAAGCGATTGATATGGATCTTTCATTATTTGAGATTTATGAAGTGATCCATGCGTATTATGATGCGTATTTAACCAAAGCAGAAGAACAGCGATTGTTTTTATATCCGGGGATAGAAGCTTTTGCTCTTGATGACAATCGTAATTTGGTGATTAGGATGGTGAATATACATCCCAAAGATCAGCATTTATCGGATCAGGCATTATCTGTAAAAGCATTTATGTGTTTATTGGAAAAGTGTCATCCTAAAATTTGGAAGAGAATCAATCAAAAGCATAAAAATATTTATCATATCCCACATCTCTTGGAAGCATTAGAATATCATCCCTTTTCTTTTTTATCGTTCTTTGGGTCTTTTTTTAGGCATACGCTGGTGATTGTCATGATGTTGATGATCTTGATTTGGGGGATGTTGATTTTTGGTCCCAAAGCGCAAGTGATTCAGATGAAACAAGTTTATCAATCTTATATTGTTGCACCATTGAAGGCTTTTTTTCTAGAAGAAGATCAATCGTTGGCAAGAAATGAAGATGTGAAGCATCAAGCATTATTGTATCAAATCGATATCGATGAATCGATGACAAATGAAGAGATGCTTAGGTTCTTGGGTGCATTGATTGAAGTATTGCAAGATGGGGATCAGGTGTTTGGGGCTGGCTATGAGATTGGGATTCAATCCTCTGTGATGAAAAATGTAGAATTGGTAGATATGGCGTATTATCAAAAGAATTGGGATTTGCATTGTGGGGGGCAAAAAAGAATATGCCAAGAAATTGTGATTTATTTGCCTAGATGTCAAAGTATGAAAAAAGCGATTAAATCATTGTCTGCATTGTATTCTCAAGAGGAAGTGTTTGAACTAAAGACTCAAGAGATAGAAATTGTATCAAAAATTAAATTGTCAAAGCTTTTGAAAAAATAGATAATTCCTTCACGTTTTTTATACAGTCCCCCATTATTTTAGGAATGATCATGTCATTATCAAAAATCAACGAGCAATTACAAAAGCTACACAATCAGTATCAAGTGCTATTTGCCGGGCATCCCAGAATTAGCAGGGATGCTTCTGTTCTTGATGCTTGGTTGGCTCAACTCAGTCAAATTACAAAAGAAGCGATTTTATTGGAAGAAGATCAAGAAGCAACAATGAAATTGATTGAAGAGAGATCTAAGCTTTATCAAAATGAAGCCGCAGAAATCCGTAAGCTCCAAAAGCTATCCCCCATCGCATTGGCATCTTATTCTTTTGGTGAATGGCTAGATTTTAGCTTTCAACGATATCGTAGGCATTTTGCTGGTAAATCAAGAAATACCAGAGATTTGAATTTGCTCTCTGAATTGACTGCAGAATTGAAAATCTATGCACATGAGTTGAAGGAATTGCTCAAACAAGGCGCAAATCCTGCGAAAAGCGATTTGGAGAACTTTCAGAAGAATATTGATAGCTATTTGAAGTTGTATGAGAGTGAGAAGAAAGAGATTCAAAAAGCTCAAAATGATGATAGTTTTGATAATCAAGCTGGGATTTTGGCGAATTTGGCGAATCAATGTTTTGAGAATTATCGCATGCATTTTCAAGGGAAACCTAGGGCTTCTCGTAGATTGAGCACTTTGGAGAGGATCTGCTTGCAATTGGGTCAAGTGCATGAACGCATGAAGAAAATTCCTAGCGCTAAGTTGAGCTCGGATATGAGACCTGTTCATGCGAAAAATATGGAGATCGTTAAGGCGAATTTGGATGGGTATCAGGCTGAATTGCCTCAGATTGAGAATGCGCAGAATAGCTTGAATGTGGATCAATGGGTGAGTAATTTGGCGCTGGCTGCGGATCAATGTTTTCAGGCTTATCGCGATGGGTTTTCTGGGAAACCTCGCGTGGAATGTGATGCTAATGCTTTGGCACATATTTGCGATGAACTGCTGGATGTGCTTTATCAGCTTAAACCTTTGCTTTTGGTGGTGAATGCGGATACTTCCACTGAGGTTAAGGCACTGTTGAATCAGTCTCTTCGATTATCTATGGATCAACTTCGATTGTTCCATCGGGAGTGGGAAGAGATTACTTTGGCTAAGAATAATCAGAAGGTGCAGTAGGGAGGGGGGGATGTTTGGGGGATGTTTGGGGGATGTTTGGGTGGGGCCTTAGGGTTA
>JACCDO012243358.1_pt1 | contig 10179 bp, 14 predicted proteins | sample 7446101 | NCBI WGS metagenome assembly JACCDO01 (sample SAMN15323440, study PRJNA562643) | freshwater metagenome | isolation source: river surface water | place: USA:Blue River Watershed | collected 2017-08-16
AAGCCAGGCCATTTAAACGGCTGTTCAGCAGTAGGATATTTTGCAGGGATCTTCAGTTCATTCATGGATGCAAGCATAGTACAGAATTCCTTTTTATAGGGCCACCAGGTGGCAACATCGTCTGATAGGCGCCATTTATAGGCATTAATCATTATATTGGAGTCAAATGCCATGTTATGAGCGACAAGGCGATCGGCACGACGGCATTCATGTTTAAATTTCTTGAGAACTTCTTCTAGCGGTCTTCCAACACGTTCAGCCATATCATGCGTAATTTTATGGAATTTTGTGGACTCTTCTGTGATGGTCCAACCTTCAGGACGAATAATAAAATGTTCCTTCACTTCCAAGCGGCCCTGATCAAAGATCTGCCAGCTAATTGAAACCAGGTCCGGCCAATTATTGCGATCCGCGAGGGCGGATTTTCGGTATGCCTTCGGCAAACCTGTAGTCTCCGTGTCAAAGATAATAATACGTCGTGGGGCCATCTCTTCGTTAGCTTCCATTCTTCCTATAAAATTAATCAAATTTATTTTAAGCGAGATCATAATAGAAATGAGACTTCTACTTCTTGTTCTAATCGCCGCTCTCAGCATCTATCTCGTCACCAAAGAGACCTTTGGAATGAGTCCAGGTACCTTAGATCAGCTCGCATCCACCTCAGTGCGTCCCATAAGAGGCCCCTATCTGCTTTATTGAATCCAATGACCAGCTGATTCATATGCAGATAAGGCATGTGGAATGTAGACATTTCTTGTAGGTTCATCCCGTAAAACTGTTCCGCAAAAAACAGCATCTTCGCGTCGTTCATGATCTGCAGATTCATTGAATTTGTATTTTAATAGTACATCATTTGTAACACTTACTTGCGACTGATGTATTAATGATCGCCAATTATAATTTACAATTGCACAACCTGATGGCGCATGACGCAAAACCCCAGGCTCATAATTTATAGTTTCATATGTTTCAAAAGACTTAATATATGAATCAAAAAAACTATGCAACACAATTTTGCAATCATCATATCGCTCAAATGCTTCACTTATTGCTTCAATTCGCTGTGGATGCATAATATCATCAGCATCAAAGAATGAAATAATATCTGTTTCTAGTTGTGCAGCGGCAATATTTCTATTTTGTGCAGCATTCAAGCGCTCTTTGTGATAGATAATTTTTACAGGAAAAGAATATTTAGTCGTGTCAAAAAGTTCAGACTCAGATTCATTAAAATCGGCACCCATTGAACTACAACTAATTATAACCGCATCTGGTTTCTTCGTATTCTTAACAACCGACTCTAACATTCTTTTTAAGTGTTCTAAATGATGAATATAGCATGGAACTGCTATTCCTATAGTCTTCATTTATTTTATATAATTATTTATACATTTAGACCGATATTTTAGTCAGTATTAAACCCAATAGTTACTGGATATTTTAAGAAATGAAAATTTGTCCATTTTTGTATTGGAAAATTATATTCACACCATCCAAATAAGTATTTCCCTGCTGCCGTTTTTTCGGGAAATGGGGCCCAGACCTTATGCAAAAATGCAAAATAAAGATTCATTATACCCATTTCATTACATAGACTAATTGGATATAGATTCATACCTTCCTTCAAATCACGAGAATTACATATTTCAAGTAGTGCAGTATCATAGATCCATATACAGTTCAAAAAATAATGCTGTTCCTTAATATCTTCACCAAATTTTTCATAGACTGCTGTTGTTACTGATGGATTTGCTTCATAGTCTAATTGAAGACGAAATCTATTTCCATTATCACCTGGATTAGAATCATCTGGTGCTAAAAACTTTCCACGCCAATCTAGATCTAAAAGCGGTTCTACCACATCAAGTACTCTAAGGCCAGCATCAAAGAAAATAATTCGCTCCCAGCTCTTAAAAAAATCATCAAATACATGTAATTTATTCCATTGAGCAAGCTTCTTCGTGTGTCGCTGATCAGACATAGGCTTAATAGGATGTGTGGCCCATGCAGCCTTTAGTCCTGATACATCAATATGTTTTATGGCATAGATAATAAGATCATATTTTTTAATAAAATCTTTTGATGGTTCAAAATCTACTGCAATTAATACTAATGGTCCTGTCCATGCACCTCTTGTTCTAATATCCTTTATTGTCCGTTCTACTCGCCCTATATAAGCTGAGTCGGTTAATGTTACTATTGCAGTGGATGTCATTCCTATCTAGAAATCTAAATTTATTTTTAGATTCCTCCATGAGATAAATGAGAACAATATTTTTATTTAGATAAACAGTATGGTAGAAGCTGCATCAAAACTAGGACGGCTCCTAGAAAATCGTATAACAACTCGTTTTGCAGTACATGAAGGTGCAGTTGAGATTGTGGAAGAGGTCACGTTGTGCCAAGCATACGGTGACTGTTGTTTTGGAATAGATCATTTTATTCGTTACGGAACAAAGCAAGTTCATGTCCAGGAAAAATGGGAATCTCATAGTCCTAAACTCCGAGATATACGCCATTTCATTGTTGCCAGCAATGCACTTGCCGCGAAGCTGCCGCACTCAGAGCCACCTTTACGTATATATTTGAGCCGAAGACCTGTTGTTGCACCAGAATCATTATTTGCATTACAGGCCTCCGGGTCAGAGACGTTGTCTAATTACACAGATATAGAGATCGCTACTGAAGAACTCTATAATCGTGTTTGTCGGCATTTTGGTATAGCGCCTTTGCCGCTAACGCCAGAATTAATTGAACGGTTGAAGAAAGCGACAGAAGACTATGAAGCAGAAACACGCACGGTGACAACTCACCGTCTGCAACCTCAGATTACCACAGCTCTTAATTCCTTTGCTGAAACAGTAGCTCCAAGGTTACTAGGGCAGTTATATGGGCCACAAATAGCTGCTGATATTATTGATCATATTCAAAGTCTTTGCTCACAAGCGACCCTAGGTGCCCTCCTTGCCTTTTTTAAAGCACGTAGAGCGACCGCTACTGAATATGATATTTGGATTATGGTCTTAGAGACTTTGAGGCCCATTCAAGTTTTAATGGAACAGGTAAATGCAGAAACTGGTCGGCGTATCTACTCACGGCAAAATATTGGACCTCCTGCAATTGTACCGACTACTAGAGAGCAGGAGGTAGAGCGTGCACGACTCTATAATAGAAATCGTCGGCGAGCAATTATAACAGTTATTAAGACTGATGGCTAAGGCCAGAGGCCTTTTAGTCGGAGCTTACGCTCCTTTGGTCGGCCTCAAGAGGCCTTTTTAGTCGGAGCTTACGCTCCTTTGGTCGGCCAGAGGCCTTATCCAACCTGCAATCTGCCTTACAAGCCAGTCTTCAAATTCTGCAAAATCATTAGCCTTCTTCAGATCCTCAATTCGCTTCAAGCCCCGAGCAACAGCCTCTCTATATGCTACTCCATCTGATCTCAGTCGCCTAATAGCCTCTGACCAGCAGCCAATATCATCTGGTTGACAATAAGCTACCGCAGCACCAGCAGTACATTCTCGTAAACCAGGGGCTCTACTAACTATCACTGGTACACCTGAAGCCATTGCTTCTAAGGCCACACGACCCCAACTCTCAGAGCGACTCGGCATAATTACTATTCCAGCCTCCTCATAAATCGGTCTAGGATCATCTTGTAATGGTTTATAATGGAGATTTGGTGTTTCATCTGAGGTGAGCTGTTCCGAATAAGCACCTGCAACCCCCATAAATGGAACATCACGCATGGCAGCAGCTAGTTTTTGCAAAACTCGGCCGCCCTTATTCTCATTACAGTTCAGCAGTGTTATAGGACCTGCCTGTTGTGCCCTTTGGCGGGGCTTAAAGAGCTCAAAAGGAATAAATGGACGGACAATTGTATTGGGATGAACAGTGGGATTAACTTCTTTCTGTGTAAGTGAATTATACACAACTCCTATTGGCACTGCAAACCGTGTTTGCAAAATATCCTGCTTCTCCTTGTCAATATGGAGGAAGAACAGAACAGGTCGTCCATATGGTTCTAGGAGCTGCAAAGCAGCACGGGTATCATAGTTTTGACAGAAGAAGAGCGTAGCGTGGTCGAAAACAGCCTCGCGCTGTCCGAAAGCCACACATTCAACTCCATCAATCACTGGAACCTGATAGTCATGTACAACTACAATGACACGCCATCCACGACTGACAAGATACTTATTAATTGCATGAGCTGTGATCTCGGCTCCGGCCTTTACATTTGGAAGATATGCACGCATAAGCCAGACTATGATTCCTCGTTTATTTGGATCTGCCTCTTTAAGAGCCATATCATATTCTTCACGGGCTGAACGGCGAAGCTCAGACCACATGGAGCGCCAAAATGTTAGCGCTATTATTGCAATCAAAGTAATTATTCCTATAAATATTAATCCTTTATTTGCATTGAAATCAAGAATCATTACCTATTTGAGCCAAGCATTTTCTGATTAATATTTTATCTACATTAATCAGAAAATGAATAATATGCGTAAGACACGTAAGAACCGGGAAAACATGGTTGGTGGTGCTAAGATCCCTGCGGTCGGCTCTAAGGCCCAGGTTTGGCATGGAACTGCTCGTCACACCAGTGGTGGGCTCCATAAGAAGGATCTTATGCGCACAAAGTCCGGCCGTATCGTCAGCAAGCGTAAGCATGCTCTCGGTAAGAAGGCTATCAAGACTCTGAAGAAGATGGGCTTCATTGCAAAGAAGGGTACATTCAAGCTCTTTAAGAAGTAAAGAGCGCATGTGGCGACCCAACTCATAGTAACTCCGTAATAAACTTCAATAAACCTCCAATAACCTCTTTTTTCCGTTTAATTGGTGGAACCTCATCACCTGTATTCCACCAATACAGCTCCGGATATCGTATACCCCCTGGCGTATAAATGATCAGACCTGCCTGTGCTACACGCAGCTCTTTCAGAATTGCCGGCAAATCATATTGAGTTATTCCTAGCGCAGCAACACGACGCGTAACGCTGTTGTAATCGGGCACAGTCAACTCTTTTATATATGGCATCATATGTATATTACAGCCGCTGATTGTAGTAATATCATCGGCCGACCTAAATATAATTAAAGTTGCTCCTGCGGGAAGTCGGCCAAAGAAGGCATCAGGTAACCGTGCAATATCAGGAAAGATAACAATCAATGTATGTGCCGATGCCTGGTTAGCAGCTGTTAGAATTAATGAAAGATCAGAATTATCACGAGCAGCAGTAATAGTTGTGGCTCCAATAGAATCTGCCAAAAGTCTCATTACAGGATCTGATGTAACTGCAATAAGGCGTGTAAAGGGTTCACCTCCGACCTGTGCATTACTAATGACAAGACGAATATAATGTTGTGCAGATTCAGCCGAAGGCATATATGCACAAATCCTGCGCCCTCTTAAACTCTCATCAAATTCTTCTAATTGCACAAATTGTCCTGAAGACATCTATCGGAGCCACACTCTTTCCAAAAAGAAATTTATACACGGCATTTAGATATGGTCCTGCCCGCCTTATTAAAAGAAATTGCAATTATCACAGTTCTCCTAGCTCTCATTGATCTACCATATTTAACTCTTATTGCCTCTAAGGCATTTAGACCTATGATTATGCAAATTCAAGGATCTCCACTTGTCTTCCGTCTTGTGGCAGCTATTCCTGTGTATTTGGCTCTTGCCTACCTGTTAACGCTAGCATCAAACTGGCGTCAAGCTGCACTTATTGGAGGAGCAACATATGCCGTGTATGATTTTACAAATTATGCCACTCTCAAAGACTATACACTTAGTTTTGCGCTTCAAGATACTACTTGGGGTGCAATACTATTTGGATTAGTTTATAAACTGAAAACATATTTAGGCATTTAATGCTTTAGATAATACATTATATTGTTCTAAAATATTTGTGTTTCCCTCAATATAAGGACGTTGTGTAAAAAAAGCAAAATGCGCACAGACTGGTGATCCAACAATTGCATTGAATCGCCCTAAACGACGACAAATATCTACTGACAAAAACTGTTCTTCATCTATACCAACCTGATCTATTAATTTCATATCATTGCCAAACCAACAAAGACAATTAATACTTACTCTTTCATAATGATTACAAATCCATAAATTAAATGATTTTGTCCATTTTTCTAAATTATTATTTGCAATATCATGAATAAAAGCTGTATGTAATTTCTCGCAAAATTGCGGATTATTCCACCCAATTGCATCCATACAAGTATAACCTGCATTCTCATCAGATTTTACAAGACCATTTCTATGATGGATATGACTTATAATTGCATTATTAATGATATTTGAATAGATAAAAATATATTCAGGCATTTCTAGACGTTTTGCAACAAGTTCCTTAATAAAATTTGGAGATAAATACACAATATCATCATCAAGACGAATATAAATTGTATCATCACGCTTAGTATTTTCAAAAAATTTATAAATACTTAGATTACCATTATATGACCATGTTGGTTTTATAACAGTAATCCAATCATTATTAGATGCAAGTTCATCCATATATCTGATATCATCTGCATCTTGAGTATTTTGCCAGAGTTGCCATTGAACAAAATCGGACTTCTGATTCTTTAAATATCTATATAATATTTCTAAATATCGCCGACGACCGGCTGGCGTTACAATTTCCACGCGATACATTAATATTATATTTTATATATTTTTAGGTTATTTCTCATCATCACCTGATAAAAGGAAGATTGCAACAAAAGCAAATGCAACACCAATATATTTCTTGAAGGAGAGTTTCTCTTTGAAGTAGAATAGCCCCGAAGCAGTGACTAATATATCACTCATAACATCCCACATCAGATTTAATGCAGTCATTGAAGTGTGTCCGAGGCCGGTATAGAAGATTAGAGGTTGTAATGAATATAAAAATGTAGGAAGTGCAATCCATGCCATATTTTTGACCTGTCCTGTTCGTAACATCTTCAAGAGTCCCAAATTGAAGAGATCACTAAAGGCTAGGAAAAAAGCTATTAATAGTGTCCAAAGATGACCATTCATTCTCTGCTATAGAATAAGGAAAGAATGAGTCAGTCAGTCGTTCTATATATTTTTCATAGAGATTTCAGACTCAATGATAATAAAACACTTATAGAGGCCGTAGCGTTCTGTCGTGCACATAATGCACAACTACTTCCGGTCTTCATCTTTACCGAAGAACAGATTAATGAAAAGAAGAAGCCTTTCAAGTCAAATAATTCTGTTCAATTGATGATTACTTCGCTGGAAGAACTTGCTGATGAAATAGAATCTGATGGAGGTCATATGCATTTCTTCCATGGTTATACAGATGATGTAGTTTTACGCGTAGCGAAGAAGATTCACTTGGAAGCAATCTTTGAAACTCTGGATTATACTCCTTTTGCGAAGAAGCGTACTGAAGACCTGAAGGCTCTGGGCATACCATATTTTGGAATTCATGATACATATTTAACAGCCCCTGGATCGGTTCTAACGAAGACAAAAAAGACTTATCAGAAATTCACTCCATTCTGGGAAGCAGCAAGAGCCATCAAAGTTGATGCACCTGCTCCGAAACCGAGATCCATACCCTGGTACAAAGGCTCTGCACCCATAAAGGCTGTAAGCATTGATCGCTTTAAGCCCCCGTATAATCCGGATATACATGTACGGGGTGGTCGCAAAGAGGGTTTAGCGCTTTTGCGCCGTGTTGGGTCCATAGATTATAGCGCTGTTCACGATGTACCTGCAAAAGAAACGACTAACTTGTCTGCACACAACCATTTTGGTACAGTCAGTATTCGTGAAGTTTTCCATGTAGCTGAGGGTCAGGTAGATTTGCAGCGGAAACTTTATTGGCGCGACTTCTATGGACATATATGCGATGCTTTTGAGACATTATATGGAGTTAGCCCGTATGATTTTGAGGGGCGAGGTGACTGGTCTAGAGATCGTAAGATTTTTAATGCCTGGTGTAAAGGCGAGACAGGAGTCCCGATTGTAGATGCTGCTATGCAACAGCTTTTACAAACAGGTTATATGCACAATAGAGCGCGTTTAATTGTCAGTAATTGGCTCGTCAAAGACAAGAAGATATTCTGGAGATGGGGCGAAAGATTCTTCGCACAACATCTTGTTGATTATGATTTTGCACAGAACTTTGGAAATTGGTGTTGGGTTGCTTCAGTATTGCCGTTTTCACAGGCTCCATTCCGACGTCTTGATGCAGAAACACAGGCAAAGAAGTTTAATGCAAACGGAGAATATGTTGATCGCTGGCTAAAGCGAAGCGACCAGAAGCGAAGCGACCAGAAGCAGAGCGACCAGAAGCAGAGCGACCCAACAAATAAAAAATCAAGAAATACAATAGAATGAGCAGTTATTTTAATCTTAAAACTCCAACAAGAAATGAACTAAATAGTATGGCAGTAGCTTCTTTGAGTAAAAGATTTTCCAAAAATAAGAATTTCTCAACACGTTCAGCCAATATTATGAAAGGACCTGGATCAACAAAAAATAAGAAGAATTCTCTTTTAAACTTACTTCGTTTGCAACAAACTAATCATAAAACGGCTACACCTTCCTTTAGAGGTGGCCGTCGCTCTCATCGTCGCCTTGCTCATCGCCGAACTCGTAAGCTTCGCAAATAAGATTCATAAATTCTCCAAAACGCCGCCGACCCTCACAACATTCATTTAAATTAATATCTCCATTTTCATCTTCTGCAACTTCATGACGACAAGGCCATAGACTGATTGCCAGTCGTAAAATCATTAAGCGCTCTCTCCGATCATCTGCAAGCTTTCCTATAGCCGCCTCTAGCGCTGCCAAATCTTCCTCCGAGTCCTTAAAACGATCCTTCAGTTCAAAAAATAATTGCTCCTCTGCCAAATAATCCTCAAAGAAAAATCCTTGAGCAAGAGGCTCCTTCATCTCTTCTTCATGTTCTTCCAGCACATGTTGCCGACAATCATTTGCTGTTAAAAATTTAACATCAGGCATACAACAATAAGGACATTGAATTTTTCCTTTTACTTCCATTTTATATCTTTGGTGCAATAAATCCTTATATTCCCCAATGTGACTTCTTCTTTGCACTATAGCATTTATAACACATATCTTTATATCTTACACACGCCTTTCTTTGACAAGACCCTTTCTTGCATTTATAAGAATATGTTCCATTGCCGCCGCGAATTTTATTCGCTTTCCATGCATTTGATGCATCATCAAAAAATGCTGCATCAAATTCATTATTTCCTGTTACCATGGTTTCATCTTCCATCTCCCTTTTTACTTAATTATGTAATGGCTCAGAAGTTTAGATTGTTTTAATCATACTGTTCTCTAGGTCCAGTGACAGGGTCAAGCTGATCTTGGCTGTACTCCTGTTGCATGTGCATAGGAGGAGCCTGGCCCTCTGTGCTCTGACCAGACTCACGTGATGCAGCAACCTCTGTGCCAATAGCAGCAGAACGCTTAGACATGAAGAATGTCACTGCAAAGGCGAGAGCCACAATAAGGATGATACCACCAATAAGAATATAATTATCTGTCGGGAGAGAGAAAGGGAGCTTCATTTATACTTTATATGAAGGATTTTTGATTATTTTATCGGACGCATCTAGCGCCTATCTAAAAAACAAACACCTATTTAAGCTAAGATGGCCTTTGTTGCAGCGATGAATACTGCTCCAGCTACAGGAGTTAATGGATCTGCAGTTCTAACAGAGGCGCAGGTTGGTGATCCTCGTGTGGTGCTTTTTACAAGTGCAATTCGTGATTGTGAGGCAGATTTCATTGAGCGTCAACTTGATCTTATTGGTCCAACTGAAGATGCATGGCTAATTGCATTTCAGACACGTGATGTACGTGGGGGTAAAGGTGAGCGTGAAGTCTTTTACAAGATGATTAATCATCTTCTTTCAAAAAGTGATATTGGGCTATCACTTCGTATGTTGGCCCTTGTTCCTGAATATGGTTGCTGGATTGATCTTATTTATATTATGGAGCATGCACCAACATTTATTATTAAACATGCAATTCTTCAAATAATTAAAGATCAGCTTACAAAGGATGAGGCTGCAATGGCGGCCAAGAAATCAGTCAGTCTGCTTGCAAAATGGCTACCTCGTGAGAAGAAGGCGCATGCCAATCTTATTCCAGAA
>JACCDO010550334.1_pt1 | contig 10178 bp, 8 predicted proteins | sample 7446101 | NCBI WGS metagenome assembly JACCDO01 (sample SAMN15323440, study PRJNA562643) | freshwater metagenome | isolation source: river surface water | place: USA:Blue River Watershed | collected 2017-08-16
CCCATTATCAATTTTAGTTGTGGGCGGTAGCTTAGGTGCTGCAGCTCTTAATGAGGCTATCCCAGCGGCATTAGCTTTGATTCCTATTGAGGATCGGCCTAAGGTCATTCATCAAGCCGGTGATAAGCATTTAGCAGATTTGCAAAAACATTATGCGCAGTTGGGCGTAACTGCGGATATTCGTCCTTTTATTGATGATATGCCTTCAGCCTATGCTCAAGCTGATTTGGTGATTTGTCGTTCGGGTGCAATGACAGTTTCTGAATTAGCTGCTTGTGGTGTTGCCTCCTGTTTAGTTCCTTTCCCGTATGCGATTGATGACCATCAAACTGCTAATGCCCGCTTTTTATCAGATGCTGATGCTGCTATTTTATTGCCCCAAGATTCTCTTCATGCGCAGGATTTGGCAATGATGATTCAAAACATGGATCGCTCAGATTTAAAGGCGATGGCATTACGCGCACATGCATTGTCTAAGCCTCATGCAACTCAACGGGTGGCTGAAGTGTGTGCAAATTGTGCAGGAGTAGGCATATGAAGCATATTGTTCAGCAAATTCACTTCATTGGCATTGGTGGCGCAGGCATGAGCGGTATTGCCGAGGTCTTATTGAACTTGGGTTATCAAGTATCAGGCTCTGATTTAGCTGAAAGCGCTACTACTACACGTTTAAGAGAATTAGGCGCGGTCATTCGCATTGGACACGATCCGAAAAATATTGGCACAGCTGAAGCGGTTGTGATTTCTACAGCAGTAGCCGGCAATAATCCTGAAGTGTTAGCTGCGCGTGCAGCCAAAATCCCCGTAATTCAACGGGCAGTCATGCTGGGCGAGCTAATGCGCCTGAAGCAAGGAATTGCTATTGCTGGAACACACGGCAAGACAACGACCACTAGCTTGGTTGCTTCAGTCTTGGCTGAGGGTGGGTTGGATCCAACCTTTGTGATCGGCGGTAAGCTGAATTCAGCAGGCGCCAATGCTCGCTTAGGGCAGGGCGATTTTATTGTGGTTGAAGCAGACGAATCCGATGCTTCTTTCTTGCAATTATTTCCAGCAATGGAAGTGGTCACCAATATTGATGCTGATCATATGGATACCTATCAGCACGATATGGCTAGATTGAAGCAGGCATTTGTCCAGTTTATTCAACGTATGCCTTTTTATGGTGTTGCAGTGCTGTGTATCGATGATGCTAACGTCCGCGACATCATTCCTTTTGTTTCTCAACCAGTGTTGCGTTACGGTTTATCTGACGATGCTGATATACGTGCAAGTAATGTGCGTGCTGATGGAACTCAAATGCATTTCACAGTAGATCGTCGTACAGTACGGCGACATGGTAATAAGCCAGGACCACTTAATATCACCTTAAATTTACCGGGCTTACACAATGTTCGTAATGCCCTAGCAGCAATTGGCATTGCAACAGAGTTGGGTGTTAGTGATGAAGCAATTACTAAAGCCCTATCGCAGTTTGGTGGTGTTGGCCGTCGCTTCCAGCGTCATGGCGAAATTGCCTTGACATCCGGTGGCAGCTTTACCTTAATTGATGATTATGGCCATCATCCAGTAGAGATGGCGGCAACTCTCGAGGCAGCAAGAGGCGCCTATCCAAATCGCCGTCTTGTCTTGGCATTCCAACCGCACCGATTTACAAGAACGCGAGATTGTTTTGGTGAGTTTGTTCAAGTGCTCAGAAATTTTGATGCCCTGGTCTTGACGGAAGTCTATCCAGCAGGTGAGGCAAAAATTCCAGGTGCAGATGGGAAGAGTCTCATGAAGGCAGCTCTTGCGGAAGATAAACATACAAAAGGATCGCTTGATGCTGCAGCGGTTGTATTTGCTGCAAATGTGGGTGAGATGCCTGAAAAATTAAGTCACGTTTTAAAAGATGGAGATGTATTAATTACGATGGGTGCAGGTTCAATTTCTGCTTTGCCATACACACTGGTGGAGGCAAAGCATGTCTAAGCAGGTGATGGATTGGGGTCAACACGTACAAGCACAGCTAGCAAGTCTAGATGTGAAATCTTTCGGTCGAGTTGGCGTTCTTTTGGGTGGACGATCAGGTGAACGTGAAATTTCCTTGATGTCTGGTAATGGTGTGCTAGAAGCATTAAGAGCCAAAGGCGTTGATGCCCATAGCTTTGACACTGGCTTGCGTTGCCCTACCGAATTAGGTAAAGAAAAATTTGACCGTGTATTTATTTCTTTGCATGGACGCTATGGAGAAGATGGAACTATCCAGGGTTTATTGGAGCTACTGAATCTGCCCTATACCGGAAGTGGCGTTTTAGCATCAGCTTTAGCCATCGATAAAATCGCGACTAAACAAATTTGGATTAGTAATGGTTTGTCTACCCCAGAGTTTGAGGAGTTGACTCCAAGTAGTGATTGGAATGCGGTAGTCAATAAGCTGGGCCTTCCTTTAATTGTGAAACCTGCGCATGAGGGTTCATCTCTTGGTCTGACTAAAGTGAAATCAGTAGAAGAGCTCCCAGCTGCCTATCAATTAGCCGCAGGACTAGATAAAAAAGTCATTGCTGAAACTTGCATCATTGGTGACGAGTTGACTTGCCCGCTAGTAGGGCAGGGTAGTACTGCTGAAGCATTGCCGGTAATCAAAATTATTCCGCCCCAAGCCAATTATGATTTTCATAATAAGTATTATTCGGATGAAACCAAATATCTTTGCCCTACGGGGTTTTCGCCTGAGGTAAATGCCCAGGTCCAAGCTTTAGCCTTAGCTGCATACAAAGCCTTGGGATGTCGTACATGGGGGCGCGCCGATGTGATGTTGGATCAAAAGACTGGCAAGCCTTATTTATTAGAAATGAATACTTCGCCGGGGATGACTTCGCATTCCTTAGTGCCAATGGCAGCAAAAGCTGCTGGTGTTGATTATGCAGATTTAACCCTTTGGTTGCTAAGCCAAACTTTAGAGCAAAAGGTGAGCTCTAAGATATGAGTAATTTCATGGATCGGTTCGGTGAAATCTTCACCATGCTAATGGCTCCCCTCTGGAATCACCCAGCGCGGATGCAGGCGTTTAGCCGATTCTTGATGCGTTGTTTTGCAGTGATGTTAGTCATTGGCATATTAATTTGGTTAAGCCAGAGACCAGTCTTTGCACTCAAGCAAATTCAAATTGAGCCTGTAGCGGGACAAACACTCAAACATATTAGTAAGCCAATTGTGAAACAGCAGGTCCTTGAAAACGTACAAGGCAATTTTTTTAGTGTGCGCCTGGAAGATGTAAAGCGAGGATTTGAAAGCATGCCATGGGTTAGGCATGCCAACGTTCGTCGTGTATGGCCAAATGGTTTAGTGGTCAGCATCGAAGAACAAAAGCCATTCGGTACTTGGGGTGGTGCTGATAGCCACACTCTGATGAACGCTCAAGGTGAATTATTTGCTGGGCGTGTTTCTGAGATTAGTGATGATGTTCATCTAATTGACTTCTATGGACCGGCTGATGCCAGTCAAGAAGTCATGAGTCTTTATCAAAAAGCTAGTGCCTGGTTCAAGCCTTGGGGTGTAGAGGTAAAGAGTTTGGCGCTAACTGAACGTTATGCATGGCACGTCAAGTTATCAAACGGTATGAAAGTGGAGTTTGGTCGCGATGAAGAAAATTCTGACAAAAACCTCACTGAAGAGCGAGTGGCTCGCCTATTTAAGTATTGGCCCCAAGTGCAAGAGAAATGGCCAAATCGTGTTGATGCAGTCGATTTACGCTATGCCAATGGATTTGCAGTGCATTTAGCAGCGGCAAATATTAAAAAGAATGATGTGGATAGTAAAAAAAGTGAGCAGAAGCAATGAGGAATTCGAATGAGTAAAGACAATCGCGATCTATTGGTAGGCTTAGATATTGGAACCTCCAAGGTGGTTGCCTTGGTTGCTGAACTAGCTCCAGATGGTCAATTTAATGTCGTAGGTGTTGGACAAACTGCGTCTAAAGGTTTGAAGAAGGGTGTAGTTGTCAATATTGAAGCCACTGTTCAGTCGATTCAGAAGGCTTTAGAAGAAGCAGAGGTGATGGCTGATCGTCAGATTGTTCAGGTTTTTACTGGTATCGCTGGAAATCACATTGTGAGTTTTAACTCTAGCGGAATGGTTGCCATTCGCGATAAAGAAGTTGGTCAAGGCGACGTTGAACGCGTTCTTGAAACTGCTAAAGCAATCAATATTCCAACGGATCAACAGATACTTCATATTCTGGTTCAAGAATTCATTATCGATGGACAAGAAGATGTTCGTGAGCCAATTGGTATGAGTGGTCTTCGCTTAGAGGTGAAGGTACACATTGTGACTGGTGCTGTTAGTGCCGCGCAAAATATTGTGAAGTGTGTACGTCGCTGTGGCTTGGAAGTAAATGATTTGATTCTGCAGCCATTAGCCTCGAGCTTAGCAGTACTTACAGAAGATGAAAAAGAACTTGGTGTTGTATTAGTTGATATTGGCGGAGGTACTACTGATATTGCGATTTACTGCCAAGGATCTATTCGTCATACGGCAGTGATTCCGATTGCAGGCGATCAAATTACCAATGACATCGCTATGGCATTACGCACCCCAACAATCGATGCAGAAGATTTAAAAATTGCGCATGGCATTGCTCGTCAAGAGATGGCTGATCCAACCACCATGATTGATGTGCCAGGCGTAGGTGATCGCGATCCACGTCCAATGTCTAAGCAGGCTTTAGCTGCAGTGATCGAGCCGCGCGTGGAAGAGTTATTTACTTTGGTTAGAGGCGTCGTTCGTGACTCTGGCTACGAGGACATGGTCTCTTCAGGAATTGTGCTGACCGGTGGAACGTCTTTAATGCCCGGAATGGTGGAGTTGGCAGAACAAGTCTTTTTAAGACCTGCACGAATTGGTACTCCTGAATATCGCGGTCATTTACACGAGGTATTAAGAAGTCCTCGATATGCAACCAGCATTGGTTTATTGATGGAGGGTCAAGCGCAAGTGTTACGTGGTCGCCGTGTTTCTCAATCAGGCGCGTTGCAAGGAGTGATGTCGCGCATGAAGGAATGGTTTGCAGGAAATTTTTAAGTTTTTTCGTCGTCGTCAATGTAGTAAGTTAATTACCTAGGAGGGTATATGGAATTTGAAATGTTAGATCAAGATACTGCTGGCAAAACCATTATTAAAGTGGTTGGAGTTGGTGGCGCTGGTGGAAATGCTGTCCAGCATATGATCCGTCGCGGAGTCAGTGGCGTAGAGTTTATTTGCATGAACACCGATGCAGGCGCATTACAGCGTTCTGAGGCATCTGTGAATTTGCAACTGGGCTCTAGCGGATTAGGAGCTGGTGCAAAACCTGAAATTGGCGCTTCTTCAGCGATTGAAGCACGTGAGCGAATTGCCGATGCATTACAAGGCGCTCATATGGTTTTCATCACTGCAGGTATGGGTGGTGGTACGGGTACTGGTGCTGCGCCTATTGTTGCGCAAGTAGCAAAAGAAATGGGCATCCTGACTGTAGGCGTAATTAGTAAACCATTTGACTTTGAAGGCGTGAAGCGTCTCAAGGTTGCTGAGAATGGTGCTTCTGAGCTCGAGTCTTATGTTGATTCATTAATTGTTGTGCTCAATGAGAAGCTGTTTGAAGTCATGGGTGAAGATGCTGAGTTTGATAAAGCATTCGCATGTGCAGATGACGTTTTACACAATGCTGTTTCAGGCATCGCTGAAATTATCAATGTTCAAGGTTTAATTAACGTTGACTTTGAGGACGTGAAGACAGTCATGGGTGAGCAAGGTAAAGCCATGATGGGTACTGCAACGGTATCTGGTATGGATCGCGCTCGTTTAGCTGCTGAAGCTGCCGTCGCATCTCCATTGCTTGAAGGTGTTGATTTGTCAGGCGCACGTGGGGTATTGGTCAACATTACCGCTAGCCGTTCATTGAAGTTGTCTGAAACACGTGAAGTAATGGCTGCGATTCGTGGTTATGCCGCTGATGATGCAACTGTTATTTTCGGTACGGTATATGACGACAGCCTGGGTGATGCATTGCGCGTGACAGTTGTTGCTACTGGTTTGAATAATCCACAAGCACGCCAAAGCAATCAACCTGAAGTAGTTTGGAGACAAGCTACTGGTACGCATGATGCAATGCCAACCATGGCTGATCTAAATACTTTTGCTCCTGCTAGCGCATCTGCTGCGATGAGCAAGGTCAGCATGGATTCAGCATTGGGTACGAGCGCTGCGATGCTTGGAGGTTTATCCTCTCTGCCTGCACAGTCTGCTGGTGCTGGTAGTGTTGATTACAGTCAATACGATTTGCCACGAGTGTTCCGCAGCTCGCGTGAAGCTACTCCTGTCCCGACTTTGGGTGCAGATAGCTCTCCGCAAGCAAAGACCATGCTTGATAAAGGGGCTGATTACTATGAGATTCCAGCCTTTTTACGTAAGCAAGCAGATTAATTGACTGCTTAATACAATAGATAGTTGCGAAATGCCAGCGCGGCGCCCCTCCGGACGACGAATCCCGCGCTTGCGTTGGCATACTAACTAACAACTACTTATTGGAGATGTCATGATTGCAGTTGGACAAAAATTACCTAACGCTACTTTGAACGAGTTTTTTAATGAAGAGAGCGAAGGCTGTTCATTGGGGCCAAATGCCTTTGAAGTTGAGAAATTAGTTGCTGGTAAAAAAATTGTTATTTTTGCTTTGCCTGGCGCCTTTACGCCCACTTGTTCTGCTAAGCATGTCCCAGGATATGTTGAGCACTACGATGCAATCAAAGCAAAAGGTGTTGATGAAATTTGGTGCATCTCTGTCAATGATCCATTTGTGATGGGAGCATGGGGACGTGATCAAAAAGTAGGTAAAAAAATTCGTATGATGGCTGATGGAAGCGCAGATTTCACAAAAAAATTGGGCTTGGAGTTGGATTTAACAGCTCGTGGCTTTGGGGTGCGCTCAGATCGCTATGCAATGATTGTTGAAGACGGCGTTGTGAAATCCTTAGATCGCGAAGCGCCAGGTAAGTTTGAGGTAAGTGATGCAGCCTCAATTTTGAAAAAACTGTAATTTACTTTTTAAGTAGAGACACCTCATCATGATGAAGCAACGCACAATCGCTACACCGGTGAAAACCGTGGGGATTGGTTTGCACTCTGGTCGCAAGGTCACGATTTCGATCAAGCCTGCGCCAGTTAATTCAGGGGTTCAGTTTGTTCGCATGGATACCCCAGAGAAGTCAGTGGTTCCCGCTACTGCTTTAGCGGTCTGCGATACTCGATTGGCTTCAGTCATACAAAAAGATGGTGTTCGTGTCTCTACTGTTGAGCATTTGCTGTCGGCCTGTGCCGGTCTTGGTTTAGATAATCTGTTGATTGAGTTGGATGGTGAAGAAGTGCCCATCATGGATGGCAGCGCGGCATCTTTTTTATTCTTGATTGAATCAGCCGGGATCGTTGAGCAAGATGCTCCACGACAGTTTGTTGTGATTAAGAAGCCGGTAGAGGTTCGTGATGGCGATAAGCTTGCGCGCCTAGAACCTTTCTTTGGTTACAAGCTAGATTTCACTATCGACTTTAAACATCCTGCTTTAGATAAAACGGGGCAACGTTTCATTGTGGATTTTGCAGAACATGCTTATCGCAGCGAAATTGGTCGTGCCCGCACTTTTGGTTTTGCCCATGAAGTAGAAGCATTGCGCGAAATGGGTTTAGCCCGTGGCGGTAGTTTAGATAATGCAATCGTTTTAGATGAGCACCGCATCTTGAATAACGAAGAGCTTCGTTATGAAGATGAATTTGTACGCCATAAAATTTTGGATGCAATTGGTGATTTGTATTTGGTTGGCCACCCTATTGTCGGTGCCTACGTTGCTGAGAAATCAGGGCATGCATTAAACAATGCTTTATTACGTAAGTTGCTAGAAGATCCTAGTTCTTATGAAATTAGCAGCTTCCCTGTTAATAAAGCGCCCGAAGCTTATTCTCAAGAGAGTCAGCCCCTCTTTTTCTAAGAAATTCCTCCTCCTTAGAAATTGCCCCTAGCTTACTTAGGTTTATTTTGTAGCAACTTCTCAACGGCCTTGCGAAGGCTGGATTCGGGATCCAATTTTTCTAGTAAATCCTGCCAAGATGAGCGGGCAATCTGATTTAAACCAGTGGGTTTACGGGGCGTCCGGGCATCAGTCCTGGCTTTGACATCCCAGGCTGAGGTCTGGGGTTTCACTTGCACTTTGATTGCCTTACAAATTAAGCCATTCTTAGCTAACTCATTGATTAAGCTCGGTAAAACTTGCTGTAAGCGGCTGGCGATACTGGCATTATTTACCAGTAAAAATAGCTCGTTTTGCCCGCCTTGACGCCATCCAGCCTCTATTTTTTGGCTAAATTGGCCTAAATCAAGGGCTGTTAAGGCTCTGGCCAATTGAGATTTCACTTTGACCAAGTCTTCGGTCTTGGCCAAAATACCCCCTAAGCCCTCAGATTCACGCAAGTAATCAACCCACTCATGGGCTGTTTGCTTGCGCTTCTGTTTGGGGGCAAAGTTCATAAAAATAGGGTTACGGGTGATAAACTCAAGGACTTCATTTTCTTCAATATCCCATGGTAATCGGTCTTCTTAAAACCCTGGTCGGCAGTCGTAACGACCGCCTCTTAAAGCAGTATCGCAAAGTCGTTGCTAAGGTCAATGCTTTTGAGCCTAGCCTGCAAGCTTTGGATGATGCTGCCCTAGCGGCCAAAACAGAGCAATTCAAAGCGCGACTAGCTGCTGGTGAAGCTTTGGACGACATTGCGCCTGAAGCATTTGCAGTAGTTCGTGAGGCCAGCGTTCGAGTGATGAAGATGCGTCATTTTGATGCGCAGATCATTGGTGGCTTAGCTCTGCATCATGGCAAGATTGCCGAAATGGGCACGGGTGAAGGAAAAACCTTAACCGCTACTTTGCCGGTGTATTTAAATGCGCTGACAGGTAAGGGTGTTCATGTTGTTACTGTCAATGACTATTTGGCTCAACGTGATGCTGAATGGATGTCGACCCTTTATAACTTCTTGGGTATGCAAGTGGGTATCAATCTCTCTCAGATGGATCACACCACCAAGCAAGCTGCTTATGCGGCAGATATTACTTACGGTACCAACAACGAATTTGGTTTTGATTATTTGCGCGACAACATGGTGCAAGATGCAGGCCAACGTGTGCAACGTGGCTTAGCTTATGCCATCGTTGATGAGGTTGATTCGATTTTGATTGATGAGGCGCGTACGCCATTGATCATCTCTGGTCAAGCTGATGACCATACTGATTTGTATCTCAAGATTAATGCGCTTCCATCTTATTTAGAGCGACAAATTGGCGAAGAAAAAGCAGATGGAACCGGAGTTGAGAAGCCTGGTGACTACTGGGTTGATGAAAAATCACAGCAGGTTTATTTGACAGAGCAAGGTCATGACAAGGCTGAGGCTGTGCTGGTGGAATTGGGTGCGCTAAATGATGGCAACTCTTTGTACGCACCTCAAAATATTACTTTGATGCACCATGTGTATGCAGCCTTACGTGCACATTCTTTATTCAACCGCGATCAACATTATGTTGTGCAAAACAATGAAGTGATCATTGTTGATGAATTTACTGGTCGCTTAATGCAGGGCCGTCGCTGGTCTGATGGCTTGCACCAAGCTGTTGAGGCTAAAGAAGGTGTGCCGATTCAGAATGAGAATCAAACTTTAGCAACCATTACCTTCCAAAATTACTTCCGTATGTACGGTAAGTTGGCAGGTATGACTGGTACGGCAGATACAGAAGCCTACGAATTTAAAGAAATTTACAGCCTGGAAACCGTTGTTATTCCTCCAAATAGGATTAGTCAGCGTAAGGATCGCCAGGATCAGATTTATAAGTCTTCGCGTGAGCGCTATGACGCAGTGATCAAAGATATTGAAGATTGCTATGAGCGTGGCCAACCGGTATTGGTTGGTACCACTTCCATTGAGAATTCTGAGTTGATTGCGAACTTATTAAATCAGCGCAAAATGCCGCATCAAGTTTTGAATGCAAAACAACATGCGCGTGAAGCTGAAATTATTGCGCAAGCAGGCCGTCCAAAAATGGTCACCATTGCTACTAACATGGCTGGTCGTGGAACGGATATTGTGCTCGGCGGTAATGTTGCCAAGCAATCAGCGCTCATTGAGGC
>JACCDO011066435.1_pt1 | contig 10177 bp, 9 predicted proteins | sample 7446101 | NCBI WGS metagenome assembly JACCDO01 (sample SAMN15323440, study PRJNA562643) | freshwater metagenome | isolation source: river surface water | place: USA:Blue River Watershed | collected 2017-08-16
GTTGTCTTTCATTTTCTGTCTCCTCGTCCTCATGGCTAGAGCCTTCATCCTCAGAACCGGAATCTTCTTCTTCATCTTCATATTCATAATAGTTACTACAGAACCGTAGTTTAGTGTTATTTACTACATTTCGAATAACTTGGCGTTTTTCCAATAGGTCAAGTTCGGTCCGCAAGTATTTAGTTAGTTCTGTGTTGTCGACAATCTCGGACAGTAAATTATCGATGTCGGATTTAGTAGTGGCGGTTGTTGACATGTATTTCTGTACTTGTGTTGTTGGTTAATGTTAAACTGTTTCCTGGGTGTGTATGCTTAGACCGCGAAATTTCGCGATGTTCCAACCGTTAAAAATTGTTTCCGGGTTCAGGAATTTAGGTAAATTCAGCTGGCAAAACATGACACATTGGCTAAATCGCGAAATTTCGCAAAGATGGCAAGAACATTGGTGGTCTTTTATTATGCGACACAAGGATAAAATAGTATTTACTGAATTATTTGGTCACAAATGTATTACGTTCGAACTTGCTAAAAATAATATTGAATTATTTGGAGATGATGAATACAGATCGGAAATACTATCGCTAACTGCTCCATTTACATATATTTTAAACAATCCGGACTTTAACTGGGACTGGCGAGTTATATCATGCTATAATAAGGATGTAAATGATGATATTGTTTTAAATAACCTAGATTTACCTTGGAATTGGGATGCATTATGTGAAAATATTAACATAACATTTAACTTAGTGGAAAAAACACTTGACAAACCATGGTCGTGGGAATATTTGTCAAGTTTTAATGGTAAAGATAATTATGGGCCATATGCACCAATATCATTCATTTTAGAAAACCCACATTATGAATGGGCTTGGTATAGCATAACTACACGTCCAGATGTTACTTTCGAAATTATGAATGAACATGAACACCTACCATGGGACCCACGTAATAAAGTGCTAAATCCAAATGCATCAAAGGAATATGTTGCACGCAACTATGCATATAATAAAATTGTACTTACATGCACAGCACATATAAATGATGTTTTAATTCTAGAAGACAGAAATAAATGTAACTATATATGGTACGATATATTAAATTATTACTTGATTGCGCGTAATAAACATCTTACGCTTGCCAACATTGAAAAACTATATAAGAAATTTACGACTCAAATGAACGAACCTTTATACCTAAAGACTGTGATAATGCCTGCATTAACTATTCACCCTGCTGTAACACTTGATTACATATTAGGCCACCTAGAAATGGAATGGGCTTGGGAATATTTATGTAGCAATTCTAACATCAGTCTAGACGATATAATACAACATCCAGAAATAGAACGGATTCATAAGTTTTTAAACTTAAACAACAAAGATTATTTGACAATTGAGTTTGTTGATAATAACATAGATGAACCGGACTGGGATTGGGAAGACCTGTCCAGAGAAGAATTTATAGAAGAAGAAGAAGCATTCTATCTAGCCGAATATCGTAAACACTTAGCTGCATTCCGAATTCAACAATGGTGGTACCGTATACGGCTAGACCCCCGACACCCAGTTGGAATACGACGGATAGAATGGGAATATGATGCATTATTTAATAACCATGCATAAAAAATGTTTTTTAATAACGATACATATGGAAATTCAACCAAACTGCCTAAATAGCAATCTAGAAATCATGTTCTGCAAGAAACGCAATACTGACACCATATCTACTGAATACCAAGAATTTAATAATATAATCAATCCAACTGTTTCATTCTATTTCGGCTGTGTTCGTAGATGGACCAAACACAACGAGTCGCAAAAACCAAGCCAAAACGTGGTCATGCGGGAAACTGAGTTTTTGTATGCTGAAATTTCGCTATTTTACAATGGTAAACCTGTTTATTCAAAGCCGCGTAATAGACGTGATTATGCTGCTATATACGATTATTATGTAACAAAGGCATTTCTGCGGAAAAATGTCGGGTACATGGACAAAGCATACACGTGTCTAGCCAAGCTTAATGACACCCAAACAGATGCTAAACATACCAAATTTATGCACGTGCTTGATTTTCTACTAAATAATGGGAAGCTAAATATAGAACTATTGTTTGGCAAAAAATACTCACCCAGCAATCCGATTTATCAAGATAGTGATTATGCTAACTTTATTGACCCTAAAAAACTAAATGATTATGTTCGTGTCACATGCAACTACAGAACTCCATATACTGGCCATGTGACGCCAGATGAGAGGAAGATATTCAATATCACTTCCGGAATAACTTTTGAAAACGGTGGTTGGATTGAAACAATTGCTAAGTATTACAAGCAATACGATTTTGAAGTTAGAGCAGCATCATCTATTGATTGGTAGAATGTCAACGGTACGTGGGACTCTCACTTTTTATTTTATTTTATACATATTTTATAATATATTCAAAGCATACCTGTGTATATCAGTCTAGCCATCCGCATATCATGTCTACTAATACATTCGAATCTGTAGAAGAACAGCCCTTTGTCCAACCTGCACCACCCGTTCTTTCGGCCACTGATAAACGGTCGCTCGTGTATTCCAATTTCATTTACTTACTACCAGTAGTTATCCTATTCTATAAATACTTTGGACAGAAATCCATCAGCCTCAGTGGGTTTGTTATTCTCACAGTATTCTACACTGCAACCATGTTATATAGCATTAACTATCACTTATGCCAAAAACGCAAGGACCCAACACCTGACGACCTCATCGAACGCTGTCATAACAAGAAAGGTATGTTCTATGTCCAGGCACAGACCAATGACCTGACGATGGCCAATTATTCCCTATTCATAACCGTGTTATATATCATGCCGATTCCAGATGAACTCCGGGTTATCCTACAGTCGGTCGGTATCCTTTGGGTCATTACCACTCAGTCATTCAGTAATATATTCAATAACGTACTATATAGTTCATTACCTGCTCTAGCCGTCGGTGTGTTTTACTTGGTATACCTGGTTATGTCATTCCGCCATCATCATATAGTCAGCCAGTGTATTAGTATCGCCGGTTGCATATTCTCCATTATCGCAGTAGCCCTATTTTTGTTCCTACGGGGTAATTATGGAGTCACACATACCCTGTGGCATGTATTTGGGGGTCTAGCCGGTGGTTGCTTACTATTCCCGGCGGTTATTGGCGATGATAAGTTTACTTGGCGTCGTACCTTCCGATTCACAAAAGAGGAACCTACGTTGACGGATGCCAAACTCTAGAATTTCACAACCATTATTTCATTTTATTATCAGTATTTTATATATATATATATATAAATATTATCTTACGTAGCCAATTAAATTTAAAATGTCCAAAAATCAAATTGCCATGTATAAGCGTAAATACCCTAAATTTAACTGGGTACAATATGTATCTAACTATACTGATTTACAAAATGCAGGTATAAATACTGAGACAACAGCCCTGATGCACTGGGCTAAACGGGGTATTCGTGAAAAACGTACATATACTAAATTAACTGATATAACACAATTAACTAATAAACTATATAATTGCACAAATTTTGCATTAATATTTGTATGTCATGATACAGAAACTGTATTAAAATGTATGCGTAAATATGCAGATGCAAAAATTATGTTTGTAGGTCATAAATCACTGGATGTTTCTAGTCCTAATATAACAATTGTACGTGATTTACCAGATAATATAGAGCATTTTGCCCTGTTATTATCGTTTACTGCATGGTATGCAATAGTTAAGAATAATCTATATTCTGAATATGATTATCTATGTATATTTGAACATGATGTAGATTTTAAAGCTAAATTATTACAAGATATAAATACTGTCATTGCTACACATGCACCACCCGTTATATCATTTATTAGAGATGACAGCGGTTTAAATTTCCAAAAGGGTATAAATAATATAAATAACTTCAAATTATTTATTGATAATTATAATATATATAGTAGATGGTATTCATCTACTAATCATTGTATTAAACGTAATATATTAATCAATTTTGTTGATTGGTATTACCCTAAATGTATAGATAAATTATTAATAATTGATAGACACCATACGCAAAATTATCACGAAAGATTGTTTAGTGCATATATAACTATGAATTATAGTGAGCCATATTTTATTACCGGATTAATTCACACTCAAGAAACAACATATAATACAGTTGGTTATAATTTAACAGACAGAATTGTAGAAGTAGCACATAATGCAGGGTTCTTTAGCTGCTGTAATGTACGTTTGCAGTTTATCATAGAAGCATTTAACAAATACAAACATATTCCATATCTAGTGGACAGCTCTAAACAGTTTGCATGGTATAAACCGCATGATACCCCTAACATTGATATTACAGATGTGTTTTTTAAAACTCTTAAGGAAAATATTAAATATACAAAAGACATTAAATATCATCACGAATATCAATATATTCTTTACAATGAACTTGATTTTACATCCATTAACCCATTCATTAAGAAATACTTTTCCATATCCGATGAAATTATTGATATATACAAAGCAATAGTGACAAAATATAATATTGATTACTCCAATACATGTGTGCTATTTTTCCGTGGTAATGACAAAGTTACGGAAGTTGATTTGCCAAAATATGAAGATTATATTATTCAAGCACATAAAATAAAGGATAAGAATCCAAACATCCGATTTTTAATACAGAGTGATGATAGTGAGTTTCTGAAATATATGACTAATAAACTAGATAATACAGTTATATTTACAGATGAAATTAGACATATTCATAACAAAGCAATTAGTGTTGATAAGATTGATAAAAGTACTAACTTTGAATTTATTAAAAAGTACTTAGCTATAACATATATTATGTCATTGTGCAAATATGTAGTATTTGGTAGTGGAAATTGCTCATTCTGGATTGCGCTTTATAGGGGTAATGCCAATAATATAATACAGCATTGTAAGGGCAAATGGCATTCATTTGATTAATAACTAGTTTAGTGACTTATGTTTGTAACAGTCATCAAACTTATTCGCTCTTATATATTCATAACCATGAGATTCTAATAATTCGCGTATTTGTGTGCGCCTGGGTTCTATATAATTATGCTCTACATCTATTATGCCAAACGTATATTTTGTAAGGTCTACAGATTTTAATATTTCTAGTTCAGAACCTTCTGTGTCAAGTGATAAATAATCTATATACCGTCGACACTCTATTATAAGCCCACCCTCCGGGATGGGCTTATGAGTGTCTAGGCACTGACGTTTCACTATGATTTAAGCCCACCCCTGGTGGGCTTATAATTCAGTGTGAACGGTACAGTGGTGCATTGTGTTTTTCTAATAAGTCATTGAAAGTTAGAGTTTGTACTTCTATTTGTGTTTTATTAGCATTTACTATTTTTGTATGACAATCAATGCAATCACTAATACCTGATAGTAAATCATATGTATTTGCAATATCAAATTTAACTATTTTATCACTTTCATTAAATATTGCTCTATTACAATGTATGGAATTAGGGCGATTTTTAACCAGTTTATCAAATGTCCTTGGAATAGGTTCTACACAAATTCCAGTCCAGTCATATTGTTTTTCTAATAGATATGTATTAGATAACTGGATACCATCATTGGCGCCAATTTCTATAAAATACCCATTTTTTTTATAGTTTAGTGATTTTAACACTTCAATATCTTGTCCTATTTGTGAATAAGAAGGTATTTTATATGTTCTCTTTTCCTTAATACCGTGTCTGAGCCAGTGATTACATGCTTTCAATTCAGTATCTATTTTATTATCCTGCAAATCTTTGTAATTTGCAACATATTGCCTCCAGTCAAAATCTGGATATTTGCGCTTAATGTTCCGTATAATTGAGTTAGACATTTATACCCATGTAAATATTATGATTATTTATATATAAAGATAAATAATAAATTAGAAAAATAAACGACTATATTAATCCATGTTATATTTTCTAGTGTATGGAGACGAATCTTATAAAGAGCACATAGCTAAACTATTAGATTCTGTTAAACTACATGGTCCGGAATTTGAAATTATTATATTTAACAAATCCGATATGTTACTTGATACCGAATTTGTTGAAAAAAACAAAGGTATACTTGAACAGAAACGCGGTGGCGGATATTGGCTATGGAAACCATATATTATTAACAAAACTTTGGATAAATTAAATGAAGGTGATATACTTTTTTATATGGATTCTATGTATTATTTTATTAAGGATTTCACAAAGTACATAATGGACCTAATGAGTAAACAAGATATTATAGTTTGGAAGAATAAACCTAATGAAACAACATACTTATTAAAAAACTGGTGTAAAATGGATGTTGTGAAAAAATACAATATGTACAAACCTATGTTTATAAATAAACAGAAAATAGAGATCTGCTGGGCGGGGGCGATTGTTGTTAGAAAAACTCCAGATACATGTAAGTACATGGCAGAATGGTTGGCTATGGCGTGTTGCAAACATGATATTACTGATTCTCCTAGTGTTGCAAGAAATAGTATGGGATACAAAGAACACCGACATGACCAATCCCTTCTAAGTATAGTTCTCTATAAATATAAACTACCAATACACTTCATGGCCAATGAGTATTTGCAGAATGTCAGACGGCCATTTATTATCTAATATGAACTCTGCTAACAAGGCTTACTCTCATCAATCCAACATTTCAAATCATCGGAACCCAAATTCGCATATATATAATCATGGACCACATCTGGGACCAGATACTTAATAGAACACTTAGCCCTCAATAGCGACCGGACCAACGACGAACTTATATTATTATTTACAAATGGTGTCACACTTATGATATTGTCGGCATGTGCATTAAGCATCGAATTGGCTTTTACAAATGCGCGGACATCCGAATCCGCCCGCTCGAATACTACCAGCTTCACATTGCTTAGTATAGTTTCAATATCCTCTAAGTCCCACAATAACTTACCTTTTGCATCAGTTTTCGTAAAGGATTCCAATAAATCAGCACCACATACCATAGCAATTTGGATTAGTGGGTCCACTTTACGCATTTCACTGACATAGCGTAAGAGTACCTGAGCTGTGGGTGTCCAGCCTGCTTGCTGGCATTCCCATGGGTCCATCATTAGCCATTCGGAATTGTCGGTTGCGGCTTCCAACATGGCCATGCGATGTTTCATTGGAGCCAATGCCTTTTTGCCATATTCTTGGTGAACAGGGGACATATACCCTGCAACAACTTGGAAACCGTTGATTTCTAAGGCGAATTTGGCTTCTTCCATAATTCGCATGTGCATGAGTGTTGGTGGAGAGAATGACCCGACCGATACAATCATTATGGGTGTTTTGTCAGGTTGGAACTCTTTGATAAATTTGGTCATTGGCAGTTTGCTATGACGGCTATTCGCTTTTTTTGTATGTTTCTTTAGTGGCATGGGTATGTAGGTTTATTATACTTATTGTTATGGTTATGGAGGTTTATTATCATATCGGTTTATTTTTAATTAACTAATAACAATTTAAGGCGACTTTAGCTTCATAAATCGATATACATTGTGTGACATACGACAAAAAACAAAAGAATATGCTAACTGGATTCAGACAAATTAAAGCCATTCTTGATAACCCTGTGTGGTCAATTAGTGAAAAAACGCACTAGTCTGGGAGATTCTATCGAAATAACCGACCGGTATCCGGATGCGGAATGAATATATTAAATGTTTAATTTATATTGAAAATAATCAAAAATAAACAGGCAGCAACAATATAAAGTGAACGGCACATTAATTAAACTGTATTTGTATGGACTTTAAATTTAGATGACTTTGAACTTTTCTTTGATTTACTTGATTTAATGGTGTTACTTGACGTTTTAAATGTTTTCGAGAAATTTATATTATTAAATAATTTTGACATATGTAATGGTTCACATGTGTCTTTAGCTGATAATTCAGCAATTTCTTGTTCTGTATAAGCCGGCATTTGTCCACTAGGTACATCAGGAACATTGATTGCACTCACTTGTGAAAATTCACCAGCATTAGTTTCATCTTTAGTAAGCTTCAGTAATAGCTCATCACTAGGTATATAGCTGCAACCAAGCTGTTTTAATATATTACTAGCACATTCTGCAATAAATTTACTTGTTCTATACTTCTTGGGTACTATTACATCGTATGTAGTATCAACGTCATCATAAAACCCGTGCCTTAATTTACCACGAATGTTAGATAAGGTAGTCGGGTCATTAAATGTATCAGTGTAAACATCTATATAATCATCTCCTTCATTATATTTCAAGTTTTCAATTGGAAATATATCGTATTGTAACGGGATGCATCTACATATTGCCTTTTTAGTGATTGGCCATGCTTTTTCATGAACTACTTCGAATATAATAATCTTGTTCATTCTAGAACGTGCTTTTGCCTCTTCACTGTCACCCGGGCTGCTAATAATCATTGGTAATATTACGGATTTAGTAAAATTGTGCATGTGTTTATAAAACATGTCTATGGACAGAATATTAAACGGGTCTCGTTTGGTATAATACGCATTATGCTTAACATAACGGTCAAAATATGATTCGGTTTCCTGTATTTGGCGTCTTGCGTGTTGTACATCATGTGCCCAGAAATCAATTGGTGAGTTTAAATATTGGTCTGCATGTGTAGGTTTGTCAGAAACACCTAATACAAGTAACGGGACACATCTTATTTTTACGAAGAAGGTTGCTCCTGTTGATACAAATGTAGGTATAACTATATTATTTGGACACGCAGTGACTGTAATATAATCCAAATAAGTCCTATATCTGAAATTATGATAAAAATTAGGCAGCGATTTGTTAATGTTCCTATAATATGTTTCTAATAGTATGAGCAGGCTTTCAATTGCATAAATTGTGGTAGTGTATGGGAATATATATCGCGAGTCTGTCATAATTGCTGTGAGTTTATGGCATACTAATTCTAAGTGTACACGTCTATCTTCAGATTCTTGGAAATAATTATATACCTTATCGTTTTGAAATATTGCCTTAATCAAATATGCGACGACACCTCCAAATTCTGGAAAGGATGCCATGTTACCATCTAAATGCAATCTCTTTTTTAGGGAAATATATGTGTCGTACGGTTCTGCTTGCATGTGTTTAATGAAATCTTCGTGTTCTTTAATCCATTTGCTGAAGTCATGGGTACGTAAATATCGCACTATGTCTTCATGTGGCTTATTTACACGTTTTACCTTCCTTTCCTTAGCATCTGCACCTTCTAATACTTTGTCCATGTTGCTGATGTCCTAGCTGTTGTTTGATGTATTATTATATATATATTAATTTATATTTATTTATATTTATATTTATAGTTAAATGCTTGGCTAGACACTCTATTAACTGTACCAGGGGGTATGCGCACCCCTAGTAGCATGGCTCTAGCCACACAACCAATAACCTAATCCCACAACCCGAAAATCCCGTGTGCCAATCCCTAAGGAAGCTTGGAAAGAAACAGTGCGCGATTTTCCGGTCCGAACGCGAAATTCCGCAATTTTCCGACCCGAGTCACAAACCAGTGTAATTCCGGACAAGAAATAAGCCCGGAAATCGCACGAGTGGTCCAAACCTATCCAGCGCTCCGGGTTGCAGAATTTCCGAGCTTAAAACCATTTCGCTATGTATAATATGTAAAGCACATAGACAACGTCAAGATTCAATTATCTACACAAATTATTTAACAAACATAAAATGGTATCCATCGAAGTTGCCACCAATAATAATACGGATTTTAGTGTGATACGGTCAGTTATTCGCAAATACAGACACATTCCCACAAACGAACTTTCAGCGGGACATGCGCATGAAATTATATCCACGTTATCACAGCTTGGATGTGTGGAATACACAAATGAACTCAGTTTACGTTCAACTAGTGGTTGTAATGTTTCCAAATTGGTATTACAAGAACTCAATAGGTCTGCTCTGTGTAAGGCTAGACAGGCTGGATTTGCAGAAGCTGTTAAACGTCGGGATAACTTCACTTGCTGGCTAACCGGATTCACACTGCAAACTGAAGCAGCCCATATTATCCCATTTGCATGCTGTATTACTGACACCCTGAAATATGACATGA
>JACCDO011730355.1_pt1 | contig 10177 bp, 5 predicted proteins | sample 7446101 | NCBI WGS metagenome assembly JACCDO01 (sample SAMN15323440, study PRJNA562643) | freshwater metagenome | isolation source: river surface water | place: USA:Blue River Watershed | collected 2017-08-16
AGACTGGGTCACCCCCTGGGTGTACCAAATCAATAATAACGAAACATGTTGTTACGCATGGAAATAAGCCGATTCAAATGCATTGATTACATAGACTACTGTTTCGAAAGGCATTCATCATTTTCGGTTTTTGCAGGTATGAATGGTGTTGGTAAATCTTGTATTATTGAAGCCATAGGATTTGCACTTGGTGTTGCCTTGAATGAATTACGTGTAAATGATTTAAATGGTTTGGTTCCAAACGGTTTTACAGCTTCGAGAAAACGCACATATTGTAACTTGACATTTACCAGTGTTGATGATAGCAAATCATCAGAGGTTATTATTGGATCATTCGTTGATGATGAGAACGTTCGATGTTATACTCTCAACCAAAAAAAAGTTTCAAAAGCTGAGTTTGACAACTACTTAAAAACAATAAATATTTCCAAGTCATCTGGATTTTATATATCACAAAATCACATTCATTCTATAATGGCAGCATCACCAAAAGAGTTGTATAAATCAATACTGTTTGTGAGTAATGTGGGCATTATACAAGAAGAGCAACGTAAAATAGAAAAATTGGTATGCTCATATGAATGCAGTAATAATTTAATTTTAATGACTTTGGATAAAATTAATGAGAAAATAGAAAAGGAGCAAATAAAGATTAATATTATTGAACGGAACGTAAAAATCGAAAACGAAATAGACAATATTAGGCTTGAGATAATTGAACTAGATTCACTGTATTATTATTACATTAGCTATAATTTCCTTTGCGAATTAAGAATTTTGTTGTCTCGTGTATCAAGGTATAATCTAGATCTTTTGGAGGTGTCAAAGTCAATCGACCGTGGCAATAATACTGTTAACAATATTAATGAAACAGTATTAGAATATGAAGCTACTACTAAAGAAATACAAGACGCTGTCAGATCAATCAATATCATATCAAATCATATTAATGATAACATTAAAGAATCGAATTCAAATATTTCAATTATTGATAACATATACTCAGATACAAATAATTTGCGCACCGAGTATTGTAAATTTAAAACGCAAATTAATTCTAAACAAGAAGAACTGGACAGTCTTATCAACGAAATTAATAATGGTGTTAATAATTGCGATTCAATAGATAGTGTCATATCAGATAGAAAAAAAGAAATACTAAGGTTGTACTCTACAAAGAGTAACTTAGAGTATTTGGTCATGTCATTCACGGATGTGGCAATGACTGCTTTGGCAAATGAGCATGAAATTTTATTTGAAAATAAACAAATGATAAAACTTATGACGACTCTGAAAAAGAATGAATATGACCTTTTAATTACTATTTGTGACGATGAAAATGAAATTGAGGGCATTATTAGTGCTGATGAAAGTCTAATTGACTGCAGATTAGAGAGTGTATCAAATCAGCTGCGTGAAATTGAACTGCAGTATGATAGTATGAATTCCATTATATACAGCAAAATTCAGTCAATACAAGGGATCCGATCACAACTGAAATTACCAAATTTGTTAGAAATCGATAATCATAGAATAATTGGTAATGATTTTGGTTACTTTGCAGACGTGATATGTTTAACCAATGACTCTAACGCCGAGAAATATAATTTGGCATTAAATATTATTTTGGAGCCGTTCTTATCAGTACGAATTGTATCAGACTCAATGGTTGCAGCAAAAATTGTGCAAAAAGTACAAGATGATACGAAAAATAATAATGTTACTACGCGTATATGGCCATTAAATAAACTCAGTGAAGTGCCAACATTATCAGATCTTAATCGGCCAAAATACTACAAAGAACTGCTTCAACATAAATCGTTTGTAGATCCAACGACACTCATAGGAATTAATAGTCGCCATTATAATTATTGCAATAATCTTACTAAAATTGTTACTAAGGCTTTAGGATCTTATATCCTATGCGATAATGATGTAGATGCGTCAAATGCTATTGCCAAATATCAATCCAAAAATAAAATGTTGAGTATTGTAACAATAGCTGGTGTAATACATCGACTGGGATTGTTATGCTTGAGTGAGACTTCTTGTGCCAACGGTTGCTATGATAAAATAGGATTACTTGCAGATTATCAAAATGCATCTTTTGAATTAAATGAATCAAAAACTTTGTGCAATACGATCAAAATACAACTCCAATATAATGAAGCAAAAGTATTAGATCTCGTTAAGTTAAAAGATTTAATGTCAGAAATAAAGGTTACGTCACATCAAGTATCTGTAAGCCATGATAATGTCACCACTAGCACTACTCGTAGAGTACAAGATAATATTCAGAGAGATGCCGTGATATTTAAATTAGAAAACATAAATAGTGATATTAACAGATTACAACAAGAGTTGAAGCATCTATGCAAATGTGTACAAGATGGTGTCCAAGAACATTTGTTAATAGCATTGCATATTGAATATCAAACGAGTCTACTACATGCAAATAATGAAACAAAGCGAGATCTTGAACAGCAATTACTAGCTCTAGAGTTAAATCGGTTGGAACTATTTAACCAATTGGAAAGATTTGAAAATCAACTCGAGGGATACAAAGAAAAACAAAATTGCCTGGCGAGTGTTAACAAGGAGATGCTTGAAACGAAACGAAGCCTAGTATCAAAAGAACAAACGCTGCAACAAAAACTTATGTTGGTGACAAAATTACTGGATTCTAACATAACATGCGACAACAATACAGTTAATATGATGCATGAAAAACGATTGTCGTATCAACATAAATTACATCGACTATACTCTGATAATTTAATCGGTTCAATTGAAAGATATAAGTGTTTTGTAAATAGTGTTATTACTAAGGAACATCCTATGGCTAATGATCCGATTCATTTATCACAGTTAGAGCTATATTATTTGATGCTACACTTTCAGAAAGAAATTAGTCGCAATAATAGTCATCATCCTAATAATTGCGATTCTAATATGTACGATGATGGCAGTGAAACAAATATACATCAAAATGCAGAAAAACTAGTAGCTATTGTATCCGAAATTATGGTATCGTTACCTTTGCAAGTAGATATGGGTATTATCAACAACAATGATGATGTTACGTTGCCCGTTCTGCCTTGTGACGTTGATGGTTGCTTGAGTAATTTGGCGACGAAAAGAGAAGTATTGAAATCGTTGAAAGAGGAATACATTTCAGCAAATAGTGTGTCCTCCGAATCACGAATTAAGCTAGGTCTTTTTTATCATCATAGTAATAAGATGAAAAAGATGACGTCCAAGCGCAAACGTAATCCTAAACAAAATGATAATGACGAAAGTGATGATAGTAATATTAGTGATGGAGATCATGAATACATTAGTTTTGGTTCTAATTCTGATGAGAAACGCGTACTAGAATCGCTTCAAATGTCAATTTCACGTGATCGTGCTACTTATCTTGATCTTCGAGTAAAGTTTGAACACGTTACCACTGCTATTTTACAATTGTCGAATGGTATCAAAACTATTTCAGATGTTGTTTCCTTAAAAATAAATAGCACTTTTCAAGCAATACGATCTCGAGTTAAGACTTATTTCCATGATCTTGTCTCAAACAAGCAATGTGACTTAATTCAAATTGCTTGTAACGATTTATCATTAGGCGTTAAGTTTGTTTTAGTAGAATCAAATGCTTCGAACTCCTCGATATGTGAACTTTCGGGTGGACAAAAGGGGCTCTTATCATTATCATTTGTCTTTGCATTGTGTAATTTGAGGTCATCGCCTTTGTATCTTCTAGATGAAGTAGACGCTGCGCTTGATGAAGGGAATCAAGAAATGGTGGCTAAAGTAATAGCAAATTTTTTCAAAAATTCACAAGTGTTATGTGTAAGTCATCATGCGATTATGCAAAAAATCTGTGATTCGTTAATAAATGTACAACTAAAGAATGGAAGAACAGTCATTTTATAGTTTAATCTAAGTACATTTTATAAACTTTAAACAACAAATATAATATCAATAAATTTAATATAAACTGTTCCTGTAGTGTGATGTTATTACATTGTTGAATGTATTGCTGTCTACATTCGTACTATCTAGTAAATTGTCCAATGTTTTATTATTCTTTTGCTTAACTGGTGATTTCTACAGTGAAAATGTCAACATTTAAGTTTGTAATGAGGTGAGGAAAGAGTATATAGTAACTTACATATGAAAATAGTTCTTCAAGCAGAATTCTATCTGTTGTACAAGTGCTGTATGCGGATAAAATCAAAGACATTGTCTCGGTATTAAAATGGTTGTTACTTGTCTGTGGAAATTCAAATCGAGGAACATCATTAAATTTTCTCCCATCTTGTATCCTTATAAATATGCTCGAACCATTGCTTAGTATGTATTTGGGTTTGGGGGTCAATTCAGACGCTATAGGTGTAGGTTGTGGTGCAATAGCACCCTTAGGTTTTGATTTCAAGTGGAAATATGACGACAATTTCAATAATAATGCTCTGAACTTAGACTTATATTCAGGTCGATCAAGCATAATATTGTTTCCACGGTTGCTTACACATACGCTCTTTGAGTGCTTTTGATTGGTATGTACAACTTCTTTATCACATACAGGTGTAATTGAAAGTAGTGTTGACGCTGTCAACGGCGCGACTTGACTGCGAATTAGGCGTTGTAGAGAAAGAACACTTGATCCATGATGCTGTGCTTTTTCTGTCCTAAAAATATGGTGAGCTTGATTTCGTAGTCCTTTAATCAATGTCTTTAGCGGGTCTGCAGACCAAATTAATTCTTCGGGGATATTACCTTCAAAAAGCGGGAGTTGATGAACTCCTTGATTGACAAATGACCCGTCAATATCTATCGTTTCAGACAAGATTGAACCACTATGGTTTGTGAATACTGTATCTTTACGAAGAGGAATCAGAGTCCAATAGGTACCTGTTGGGTTATCAATATTGACTGAAAGTTTTGATATACCATCGGGCAAGTATGGATATTGAATACTTTTTAGGGAATTCCTTCGACTTCGTTGCGACTTACTATTTATAGTAGATTTTAGTAACAGTAAATCAATAGCAGTAAGAGTTACCAAAACGCAACCATGAGGTCCTAATGTGACTCCACTTGTGCTACTCATGCACTCTGTAAAATATTGGTGATGATTAGTGTACGATTTAGGGCTATCAATTCGACTTAATACTTCCTCTACAACTATCTCTTCTGAGACATCAGTACAAGGTAAATTTATATGTGCACGACGATTAATGACTATACATGATTCTTTTACATTTCTTTCAATAACACCGTCACTATATCTAATGTCGTACAAATATCTTTCGGATGAATCAGATAGTCCTTGATGAGGGTACATTGCAATCAATTTGCCTTCGTACCATTTATTTAATTCGCGATAATTTGCTAGAATAGATGCACCGACATGAAACGAATTAATATTTTGTTTACGCTTCGTATCAGATGATGCTGTGATATATCGCCGTACAAGGAACTCAGGGATTCGATCTTCATTGCAATTATCACTGCTGTATGTAATATTTAAAGAACCATCGGAATTTATTGAGTTCACAATGCCTTTAACCCATTTCTTATTTTTGTTTACTTCAACTAAATCATTTACATTGAAATTAAGTCCTGGTAAATATTGAACAATTGCTTTGTAAGCTGTTAGTGAAAACGAATTTTTTTGGGCAAACTCGCTTAATTCATTAAAAGGTTGTGAAGCTGGTATATTGTAAATTGCATCGATAGCCAAATGAGCGCCGTATTTATCATTATAAGTAAACATATTTGCTTTATTGATGCACGATCTTAAACTTATAGCACTTGGAAATGCTTGTCTTAGCCACTCAAGTGCAATCAATATTGTAGTATTGTTGTACGGTGGAAAAGGTATCGGTGATGTATGGGACAAACCTAGCAACAACGGTAAGCACTGCAATGTCCCTTGATATGATGTAGATAGAGACGACAGCAGTAATAGTAAAACATCAAAGTTGGTATTTTCGAGTGCTTGATTTCGTATAAGAAGTTCTTTTTGTGTAAATTTTTCAATCTTGCTATTATTGTGGGACGGATCAGAAATACGTATAGTTAAAACTGTATCGGGAATTATTTGCAAGTTTTCATCTCTGTCAACAGCACTAAATAAATTGATGTCAGATATATCACCATAAAATAATTTTAATGTATGTAATCCCGTATTTAATCGAAACTTTGCATCATTAACCTCTTCCCATACTGGCATTATTGCGTAACCTACATGAGATAATAATATATGAGTTAAATAATTTTGGTAGCGAGTGGTTAACGAATTTTATATAACTTACCAACACATTTCGCAACCATTGAAGGTCTTTCTAATGTATCAATACGTATTAAAAATACTCCACTGTTGTAATCAAAGTCATCAGTTTGTACATTGTCCCAAACAATGCGATAATTATATATAGGATGAAATGCAGATGTGTCAGGTGATGAATAACTACTGCCGTTCTCGATGGCATTTAATTTAGTTGCGAACTTAAGCTTTTTTGAACTGTCATGCTGATGCTTAGTAGGAATTAAATATCTAACTGAAACTCTACTAGCAGTGCAATTGATGGGTAAGTTGATACAATTGTCAATGTTTAATTCTATATATTTACAATGTTCGTTGTAAATCTCACAAGTAGTGAAGGCAGTAGTATTGCTTAACAAAATTGAACATCTCTGAAATCTTTGTTGCTTGCTTATAGCGTGAGTAGATTTCGTAACCAAACGCGAGCGCCTACCACGAAATATTCGCTGCAATGTTATCGCAAAAAAGTCAAGCTGTACGCGACGCTTAACTTGCTCGAATTTATCGGTCTTAGCAAGATCTTCCATTGTCTATTTATTTACTAGGCGATTGAAATTGCGTTTCCCAGAACATTCGCTGTATCAGTTTGTCGTCCATACGCATCGACAGGTTTGCAATACTCTAGCATTTAGGATAATATTTTTTAAATATATTGGAAAGTTTCCAGGTTTCTTTTTAATTTAAAAAATAAAGTTGCTGAAAGTTGCTGCACTTACCTTTGGTACCTAGTAGTTGCAACTTACCGGTACACATTCGATACACATTATGTACAACTTGTATAGTACAAGGAGCAAAAAGGATAAGAGTAAAAGAAAAGGCTTCTATAACTTACACTAACGATGATAGTAGATTTTTTCTAAATCAAAATAACTATAGTTAGTTGACAAGACTTGGAAAACGAGGATTTTGAGGTTCCTGTTTTAAATGTTCCGACGCAAGAACAATTAAAACATTTGAGGTATTTTCTATAATTTCATCGTTGAATTTCTGTGTTCAAAGTTACAACGAAACATAAATACAATAATATACACTCCAATTATCATCTTTTTAGTCTACCACAATAATTTCGCCTCTTTGGTATTTTTTTGAAATATTATGACTATCAATATTCCTCAAAGATGAATGGTAATTTTTCGTATAGTATACCACAGGAAATGCATGTCCGGGTACATCTTGACTGAGCGGTACATATGTATCTTTTTCTTTGGATTTGGTACAATCGTAGCATAGAGATGACTTTATTGCGCAATTTGTGCTTGGAACTGGGTCATCAGTATTCATATATTGTTCGAAGAATGATTTCTCGGAAGTCATTAATTTGCCAAATTCATTGATACCATAATTAAACCTAAACCCTTTCAGTGTGAACGGATCAAGCAACGTCAAACGAAGATAATTATTGTATTTAACAAATTTTTCACTTGCTTTAGCTGCCGCAAAAGAACCAACACTTACTCCTATGAATTGAATTTTATACTTATTACAAATGCCATTTTGGATTTCATGTGCTATTTGATTGCCTATAATATCACCAATCATTTCACTGTTTATTGCAGCACGCAGTATATTGCCTCTAAATTTGTACCAATCATAAACAATTATCTGACGTCGGACGCCTTTTATGCTGTCACTGTCTTTTAATGCATTCTTCAAGGCAGCAATGTTCCGATCAGCTCCGCCAAATCCAGGGAAAATAACTATAATGCCATCCGGAAATTTATTAACATTTATCTTATCTATAAGTTCTGGCTTCTTCCGATATAAAATTTCTAATGGTAACTTTAAATATATTTCTTGAGTAATGAAAAGTCCTGCTAGTGATATCAAAGGGATGCCCAATGAATTTGACAATAATCCGGTAATATCCGATGAAAATTTTAACCTTTTTGGTGCATGTTGAAACTTTAATTGCCATCGCTTTGGCAATGACTCAACCCTACATTGAATAGCGAATATGAAAAGTAGCAAAAATTGTACTGACATCATATGTTGAATCTATACCTATATTTCCCGGAATATTGGTATGAGATCGCACTGATTTATTCAAAACAATCGCGGAATTTTTTTTTGGATTTTAAAAGTTGATTCCTGAAGACCGGAACTGTAATTCCAATTATTGAATAAAATCTTGTACACACAGCAATAAGCATTTGACTTTACTCTTGTTTGCTGCTTCGAATGAAATACAAAAATAGTTATCAAATTCAAATTCTTCTTTTTTACCGTCACACGAAAAGTATCGTGCGACATATATTGTTGACTCCAAATTTTTACAACAGTTTAAACCTTTCAATCTAGTTTTCTCAATTCATATTCTTTCAATAAATTTTTGGAGGAAATCAGGTCAGGGAACCAGCCTTTCCCAGGAATTTTGGTCAGGAAATAGAATTTTGATGACATAGAGAATATCTGCCAAGTGGTACAATGAATCCAATGCATCATGAGCGTCAACTACAACCCAAAGTTTTGGATAGTACACCTCTTGATGAGAAGAAATATGCCAAATTTATTGCGTCTGTCAAAAGATCTCGTATGAAGCTGGAAAAATGGAGAGAATTGAAAACTTCTGGTAAATTATGGGAAGCTAATAGCTTTATAGGTGGTACAGAAGGATTGTCTCTCAACTTAGATATGGCCAAGATCGATCAGGATGGTGATGGAAATATTACAATGACAGAGTACCATGAATTTATCGAGTCATCTGAAAAAATTATAGAAAAAAGTCAAGATTTATTACTCAATAGTCTTGTCATCGGCACATTATTGATGTCTTTTTTCTTCCCACTTGGTTTGCTTGAGTTAGAAACATCGGATAAATCCTCGGAATTTTTTAGTGATAGCAGTATATACGCATTATCCATAGTATATCGTCTGTCGCTAAGTTTAGTTATAATCCTTGCAGTCATTATTATTGCCCTCTCGTTACGATTATTTATATTTTTTTCGTTTTATATTAACACAGTTGAAGGTAAATTTAGATTTCTAGTGCACAATCCTATGTATCCACTCGCCGTAATAGATGATTGTCTTTTGAACACCGCTCCTTTCGTATTAAGTTTTGGTGCGTCAATTTCGGTTTCCCCAGAAGTTGGATTCATCTATTTCATGGCTGCTATTGTTTATGTCTTTGTTAAAGTAGTTCCTATCGAATATTATTACGGTTCGATGGCTAAGAATATTTTATATGAAGAAATTGATGATTATTTACGAATTGAAAAATAGAAATTTCAATATATGCCTTATGCCAGTGTTTGTTATGAAATTTATGAAAACGTTATAGTATGTGAATTAAAATATTTTATTTAAAAAAAAAAAAAAATTACTCCTCTATTTTACTAATTACGTTAGGGTTACCATTGCCTAAAAATTTCACCAAATATTTGGCTGCAACTAATACGTTGTCGATAATGATTGACAATAAAGCGTCTTTACTGATCATTCCACTCATTGTAGTGATAATCATTTTCGGTGTTGCCACGATTACAATCAGTAATCCTACGTCAAAGACATCTTCATTTGACGAAGCGAATCCCACTGATCCTAGTGTCAAATCAGCCTCTGGTTGTGACTCTTGTCCCGATGCGATAACTAAATTCCCATGTTCGACTACTGGAAATAGTGTATTGGGTGGTCTCGATTTTGTTCAATACTTTACAGACTTCAAATTAGAAGATGGCACATACGATGAGAGTCAAATCGGATCAAAAGGTGATGACGATATTTATAGTATCTATAAAGGTTTTAAATACAACTTTTTGACCAATGATAATAAGGCATTGTTTGATGCTAATCCTGAGCAGTATCTTCCACAGTGGGGTGGATATTGTGCTTGGGGTATGTCTGGGGAAT